>Ga0209390_10000764_pt1 | contig 64001 bp, 62 predicted proteins | sample BON01_FD_187212 | JGI IMG/M metagenome (GOLD analysis project Ga0209390, IMG submission 187212) | Freshwater microbial communities from Lake Bonney liftoff mats and glacier meltwater in Antarctica - BON-01 (SPAdes) (version 2) | ecosystem: Environmental > Aquatic > Freshwater > Ice > Glacier...
CCGAAAAGATCCAGAACCAGACATGCCAGAAATCGAACACTCAGATCTGGCACGCTCCCCCATGCCCAAAAATCGACCTCTCAAAAAACTAAAAAAACCACTTGATCCTCTCTGATACTCCTGACCCCTATGAAAAAACTTATTGGCAAAGCGGTTTGGGGAAATGGGGTCAGTGTGCAAATCTTGACAGAATGCAGGAACGGATTTCGAAGAAGCGAGTGCTGCGACCGCTGGCGGAGAAGTGGGGGCAGATAGCGGGGCCTCACTGCAGGCCGTGTGTTGGGGGTCAGGTGTCGGACTTAAACATCTTCCACAAGTTTTCTCCGGATTTCCTGGATTTTTCAGAAGTCAGCGAGGTCACAGAGGAGGTGATTTGCAGGGGTGCGGAGGAGACGGGGGAATTGACGCGCGAGATTCCGTTTGGAAAAGGCTTTCCAGAATATCCTTGTCCAGTTCCAACTCGTCCCCGGCTTGCCGGGACGGGAGAATCTCGGGAGGCAGGATGCCTCCCGCAACGGCTTGGGGCTGGAATCCCCAGCCACCTGCGGCGGGATCCGCCTACGCCACTTACTCCGCCGAGGCTACGAAGGTCAGGAAGGCTATGGCGGACAGGCTGCCGCTTTCACGGCCTGCCCCGGGACGGAGGCAGCTACTAGTGGAGGAAGTTTTCGTATTCCACGCCGGACTGGGGCTTCCATTCTTCGCAAACCACGGGCGGCGCACCTGAGACGTTGCCTGCGACTTCGAATAGGGATCGAGCGAAAAACGCGCCGCTATTCATTTGCGGCCTGCAGGATTTGCTGAAGCAAGCTGGAGGAGATCCAGAAGCGAGCGTCAGATTGCAGGCGGTCCAGCATTGGCCGGATGGCGGGGATGAGTTGTTGCTTGCGCGCCTGCAAAAGGATACCGAGCAAGCCGATGGAGCTTAGCCCAAGGGTAGAAGCCGCCGCACGCCCAGCACGCTCGTCCACGAGCACTGCGTCAGCGTTGAGTTCCAAAGCTAGGCACAAGGCCGCGCGCTCACCTTCATGCAGGCGTTGGTTTTCCATCACTGCCACGACCGCGATCACAGGCGACCTGACTTCGATGAAGGGAGGAAAAATCAACCCCAGAAAACGCTCGTCCTCGTTGGCAAGCCGCTGAAACTCCTGCTGCACGCCCGGCGGTGCGCAGACGGTGCCGAAGAGCGTTGTCATCAAAGATTCCTGCCCCAGAAAACACAGATTCAGAACCACGGACGTATCGGTAACGACGATCACTTGGGAAACAGTTTGTTCACCGTCGCCATATCTTCGGCCAGGGTTTCCTCGGTGTAGGCCGAAATGTGACGCTTGAAAAGTTCCTCATCAAACTTAAAGCGGTCCATCCCCGCAAGCCGCGCCGATACGCTACGCGACAGGCGCCCAGACGCATACAAGGCGCACGCGAGATCCAGCCGAATGTCTGATTCAGCAAGATCCTTTAGAGCCGGGTCATCCGGGATCATCAAGTTCATGGAATCATGTTAACGAATTTTGAAACGTTCTCCAACTAGAATTTGAATCCCCAGTTTTCAGCTCTGTCTGTTGGGTAGCAGGTGTCAGATTTAAACATCTTCCTCAAGTTTTCTCCGGATTTCCTGGATTTTTCAGAAGTCAGCGGGGTCACAGATGAGCTGATTTACAGGTGTGCAGGGGTGCGGAGGAGACGGGGGAATTGACGCGCGAGGTTCCGTTTGGAAAAGACTTTCCAGAATATTCTTGTCCAGTTCCAACTCATCCTCGACTTGCCGGGACGGGAGAATCTCGGGAGGCAGAATGCATCCCGCAACGGCCTGGGGCTGGAATCCCCAGCTACTTGCAGCGGGATCCGCCTACGCCACCTACTCCGCCGAGGCTACGAAGGTCAGGAAGGCTATGGCGGACAGGCTGCCGCTTTCACGGACTGCCCCGGGACGGAGGCAGCTGCTATTGGGAAGACGGGCTTATGTGGTTTGGAGGGGACGGATACTGTCGATTTCCTTGCCGTGTTGGCGGTTGGCGAGTTCGAGATCGTGGTGTGGTTGGAGGCGGAGGAAGAATCCCGGAGACATACCGAGGAAGCGGATGCGATGGCGGCGGTCGGGCTTTCGCCGGTGAAACTGCGGCGGGTCTTGCGGGCAGCGGGGACAAGGATGAGGCGCGATTCGTTTGCGGTGCCGCAGGAAATGGGGGAGGAGTGACGCTGGGAGAATGAGTTGCTGGAAAATTCCTACCTCTCATATTTCCCGGGAACTTGCGATAGCGTTTCGCTCGACGTAGCGCAAGGGCTGAAAGAACTGCGGTCGCTCTATGAACACCTTCAGGCGAGGATTCTGGAGATGATCGAAACCTTGGACGAGCTACGAGCCAGCCCGGAGCTGGAGATTTTTCGATCCTCGGAAGAGGACGAATCGGTGATCGCAGAAATCGTTGTCGTGCAGCGGAAGGAGCTGGAGGAAGAGATTGCCGGATTGAGAGACGAGGCGGAGCGGGTGGCTGAGGAGGCACGGGAGCTGGCGGGCGAGGTGCCGTTTTGAACGGAAGGCTTCTCAAACTTCCTCGATATCCACTATCCTCAACTCCTTAACGGCGTGATCCGCCCAGAATGCAAGCAGCAGATCCCAAACACGGATGAATTGTATCTCCCTTCCAGTCTCATCCTGCTCGGAGTAGTCTCCTATTTGGGATGGATTTTCGGAAAGTCGGTAGAGGAGTCCTATCAGTTTTCGCTGGCGCACTTTGGATAGCGCTATGAGGAACGAAGCGGATTTTGAGGAAAGAACTGGTTCGTATGCGTGAGGATCAACCATGCCCAAGGTCGTCGGCAAGTTTAGATAGACCAGTTTTCTTGCCCGCATCCATTTCCTTCATGAGCTTCGAAATCCCCTCACGTCCGTTTTTTGACTGATGTTTCAGCCTGAGCAAGTAAGAAGACATGGCAAGCCTGTCGCGCTCGGATAACCGGGAGAGGCGTTGTTTCAAATCCAATTCGATTGATGCTGTCATATTGGGTAAAAGTGCTCCATTTTCGATCATGAGTCAATTCACGGTTTCAATCTATGCGGCGCAAGGGCTGCAAGAACTCCGGTCGCTGTATGAACACCTTCAGGCGAGGACTTTGGAAATGATAGAGACCTTGGACGAGCTGCGAGCCAGCCCGGAGCTTGAGATTTTCAAATCGTCGGAAGAGTGTCGGAGGTCTGGTGTCGGATTTAAACATTTCCCACAAGTTTTCTCCAGATTTCCTGGATTTTTCAGAAGCCAGCGGGGTCATAGAGGAGCTGATTTACAAGGGTGCAGGCGTGCGGAGGAGACGGGGGGATTGACGCGCGAGGTTCCGTTTGGGAAAGACTTTCCAGAATATCCTTGTCCAGCTCCAACTCATCCTCGGCTTGCCGGGGCGGGAGAATCTTGGGAGGCAGGATGCCACCCGTAACGGCCTGGGGCTGGAATCCCCAGCCACTTGCGGCGGGATCCGCCTACGCCACTTACTCCGCCGAGGCTACGAAGGTCAGGAAGGCTATGGCGGACAGGCTGCCGCTTTCACGGACTGCCCCGGGACGGAGGCAGCTGCTCTTGGGAAGACGGGCTTATGTGGTTTGGAGGGGACGGATACTGTCGATTTCCTTGCCGTGTTGGCGGTTGGCGAGTTCGAGATCGTGGTGTAGCTGGAGGCGGAGGAAGAATCCCGGAGACATACCGAGGAAGCGGGAAAGCCGGAGATCATGGACTGGGGTAATGCGGCGTTTGCCGTGCTTCATTTCCGAAATGTGGCTGGGGATGATGCCGCAGGCGGTGGCGAAGCAACGCGGACTTTAGTCCGCCTCGGAGAATCAATTGCCCCAAAGCTAGGCGGACTAAAGTCCGCGTTCCGTATCGGGAAATCTTGGAGGCGAAAGGAAGAAAAGGGTAAAGCATCTACATTTGGAGGGCCGTAACCGTAATTGAAGATTTTTAACCACAGATTACGCAGATGAATACAGATTGTGGATGATGTGGTTTCGAAAAGACTTGGAAAGTTCCCAGCGCAAAGGGCCATGGCTGGAATGGAAATGGGGTCAGTGTGCAAATTTTGACAGAATGCAGGAACGGATTTCGAAGAAGCGAGTGCTGCGACCGCTGGCGGAGAAGCGGGGGCAGATAGCGGGTCCTCACCGCAGGCCGTATCACAACGCGGGGTGAAAGTTGGATTCCAAGAGGTGCCGGACGCTCGTTTCGTGGGCTGTCCTTTCGCGATCCTTTGGGGTGCGCTCCCGGCGGTAGCGCGCCACCTTCGCCGCAGGCCGCATGTCAAAAAGGGGCGAATGCATCGGGGTTAGTCCCGACTTACAAGCATTGGCCCCTAAAACGGCTTTGTTTTCCCTGTCCCATGTTGGGGTCAGGAGTCGGACTTAAACATCTCCCACAAGTTCTCTCTGGGATTCCTGGATTTTTCAGAAGTCAGCGGGGTCATAGAGGAGCTGATTTGCAGGGGTGCGGAGGAGACGGGGGAATTGACGCGCGAGGTTCCGTTTGGAAATACAAATCACTTGCACTGCCTGATAGGCGAGAACGGTGATGAAGAGATGCCCATCACAACGGTCTTCCTTGTGGTGATAGACCGGGCGCATGCCTAGCTCGAAGATCTTCCCTTCGATCAGGTCTTTTTTCTTAAAAAGCCTGTCCGATGCCCGGTAGAGTTGCATCAGTGGCATGAGAGTGAAGTCATGCTTGAGAGGCCCGCCCAAGGCACTTTTTTCCTTCAACCACCCGGCGGTGGCGCGTTCGCTGCGGGGAGCGCACATCCGCCTGATGATGTTGGCTAGTGCTTGGATTTCGCCCCTGCGGGCGATGATCTGGGTGTAAAGGTGCTGGGCACTCCGCTCAATGGCGGCATCGACGGCGAAGAGCGGCTGCTCGGAATTGAGGATTTGTTCGATGCGGGTGCAGAGTTCCGGCCATGCCTCCCTGGGGAGATCGAAATTCGTACCCAGATTGAGCAGGGTGGACTGGCTGACCTTTCTGCCGACTCTTTTGGATTGGACAAGGCGGTGGGTGAAGTAGGAACCGCCGGTGCTGCTTGATCTTGTTTGGGTCTAGCGAATGTTAAAGATGGGTTGGCTTGTCAATTTTCCTGGAGTTTGGAGACAGTGACACGCAGCAGGGACGGAATGCTCGCCTCGTCCCTTGGATCGACCAGATACACAGCGCCTGTGAGACGCTTGCCATATGGCAACGCATCGAGGTTTCGGCGATATTCACTGGAATGACCTCTATCAGAATGAATCGGCTTCGTCAGGCGGGATTTATCCACCAGAGAGTGAAGTTGAGGAATGCGGCGAAGGTGACCCAAGCCAGATACGGTGCTAGCATCCAGCCGGGCGGGTTTGCTGACCTGGAAAAATGCCTTCATGGTCACGATGATGGCAAGCCACATGAAGAGGATTTCAACCTGTAGGTGCCAGTGCTTGGCGCGGGGTTGAGGGTGTTTTGTTCATGACTGTGCAGTGGCGTTAAAAGTCATCATCCCCCCAAGGTCCCAGCAAATATTAGGGTCTACTTGTAGAGAAATGGAGAATTCGGTGGGCAAGGGGACAGGCGGATTTTTGGGGTGGGATAGGGTAATGGGATTCCTCCTCTGTCAAGGAGGCTACCGTGGGGAGGTGTGCTGCCGCCAGGAGGGACGGGCTTCCTTTTTCCCGTCAATCGACTGGTGGGACTCCTTCGTCGTAAACATCGGTCGCGCGGGGGGCGCTGTCATCGGGTGGGAAGACGGATTCGGCCTCGCCTTCGTGGGTGCGGGTTAGGCGTAGCTCGCGGGACTCCCAGCCCTTCACGTTGGCGCGCACGATGATCTCGTCTTGCTCGCGTTTTTCGTTGGGCTTCAGGATGTCCTCACCGGTTGTCGTCGCTAGGATGACCCGGGCGAGGCCGTTGAAAGTGCGCACGGTATTGGACTGGAAGGGATGATGGCTGAGCGGGTCGCCATTGTGGACACCGAGGATGCGGGCTGGGCCTTGGATGTTGATCGTGACCCAGCGCTCACCTTTCGGATCGAAGTTTCCCTCGCCATCCTCGACGCGGAGGGTGAGGTAGGCGAGATCGCGCTGGCGCGGATCTAGCTCTGACTGGTCGGTCTCAAGCTGGAACTGCGCGGGGTATCCGGAAGTGCGCACTGTGGTGGTGGCGATTTCCTTTCCGTCTTTGCGAGCCACGGACTTGAGTTCACCCGGGGTGTAGGGCACCAACCATTCGAGATGGTAGGGGTTTTCCTCACTGAAACGACGGATGCCGAGTGATTTGCCGTTGAGGAAAAGTTCGGCTTCGTCGCCGGTGGTGTAGGCGTGGACGGGGATCACGGTGCCGTCCTTGCCCGGCCAATTCCAGTGGGGGAGGATGTGGATCATGGGTTTTTCCGTCCACTGGCTCTGGTAGAAATAATAGGTGTCTTTAGGGAAATTGCAGAGGTCGATGATTCCGAAATTGCCGAGGACACGCGGCCAGCCGCCAGACTCGCCGATGTAGTCGAAGCCGGTCCAGCGGAACTCTCCGAGGACGTAAGGCATTGTCTTTGTCAGGTGCCATGAGTCGCGGGCGTTGATGCGTACGGCCGCGTTGTCGTAGGACGATTCATACCAGCCGTCGGTTTCTGGGAAAGTTTCGGTCTCGGTTAGATCCGGGATCTGGTGTTCGTTTTCGCGGAAATTCGTGTGGGTGCGGTATTCACCGCGTGTCTGCAGCGAGTGGGGAACCTCCGATGCGTAGATGATGCGGTCTGGGAAGCGCTTGTGGTCTTTTTCATAGAGAAAACAAGAGCCGCCACCGCCGTTGTAGCCGACGATGTCAAGATGCTCTAAGAAGCCGGTCTCGTTGGCGGTGTGGATGTGGTTGATGCCGGCGGTGACGGGACGGGTCGGGTCTATTTTCCTGACGATATCGCGGAGCACCTGCACGGTCTCAAGCTCCCCGTTTTTTTGGGCCTCGGGAACTTCGTTGGCGATGCTCCACATGATTACGCATGGGTGATTGCGGTCGCGCTTGAGATGATCTGTTAGATCACGTTCCGCCCATTCGGTGAAGTAGCGGTTGTAGCCGTTGCGCGCCTTGCCGCGGTCGTTGGTGCTGGAGACGAGTTGGTCGTTCTCAAAATTCCAGCCGCGCCGCCACTCGTCGAAGGTTTCATTGACGACGAGGAATCCCATCTTGTCAGCCATCCGCATCAGCTCGGGTGAGTGGGGGTAGTGGGCGGTGCGGAGTGCATTGCAGCCCATATCCTTGAGCATCCTGAGGCGGCGTTCCAGCGCCCTGTCCCACAGGGCGGTTCCGAGGGGGCCGAGATCCTGATGGTTGCAGGTGCCGCGCATGATGATGTGCTCGTCATTGAGGAAAAGCCCCTCGTCCTTATCGAAGCGCAGCGTGCGGACGCCGAGCGGGCTTTCGTATACGTCCTTGAGGCTGGTGCCGATCCGAAGGCTGGTGCGGACGGTGTAAAGATGGGGTGAGTCGGGCGACCAGAGCTTGGGCTGCGGGAGTTCGAGTGTCTGCTTGGCGATGGCTTGCCCGCTGGCCGGGGCGTCAAAAGTGCCCTCCGTCGTGGCCATGATCTTTCCGTCGGGGGAAAGGATTTCCTGGGTGACGCTGACTTTCTCTTCGGTAGATAGGTCGTTGGCGATGGTCGTATCGATCGCGATCGTGGCAGCAGCTCCGGTAACCACCGGTGTGCGGACGTAAGTGCCCCAGTGAGCTACGTGGACGGGGTTTGTATGGGTGAGCCAGACATGGCGGTAAATGCCCGTGCCCCCATACCAGCGGGCGGAGGGCTGCAGTGAATCATCCACACGCACGGCGATCACATTGCGACCGCCGAATTTCAGGTGCGGCGTGAGATCATACTCGACGCCGATGTAGCCGTAGGGGCGTTTGCCAAGGCGGTGGCCGTTGATCCATACCTCGCCGTTCATGTAAATACCATCGAACTCGATGAAAATGCGGCGTCCTTCGAGATTATCGGGTGTTTTGAAAACCTTGCGATACCATCCGATACCAGACGGGAGATATCCACCGGGTGCACCAGCGGGCGCATCGCTATCGAAGGGCCCCTCGACACTCCAGTCGTGCGGGAGATCGAGCTTGCGCCAAGCTGAGGCATCGAATCCAGATTTCTCTGCTCCTGGGGGGTCGCTTTTGGAAAAAACCCAGTTGTCGTCGAAATTCAGGCGCTCGCGAGGGAGAGTTTCGGCTACGAGTGTGCTGGAAAATAAGATCAGGGCGGGAACGGAGGCTTTGAGGAATGTTAACATGATGGATTGGATATTGCGGATGCGGCTATCTGGGCGACTGCGTCGGCCCAATGTTTTGGGGAGGATTGGGTTACGGAGCAAGCTTACGATTTCATACGACAAAGTTTTCGTTAGCTAAATTTTCATCGATGGCTTCGTGGGACGTCCAGACTCAGTTCATAGGTTTGAGGTGAGAACCGTGGGTCTGATCTCGACTTTCGCCCAATGCGTAGCATCCTGCGCCCACGCAACTGGCGTAAAAATTTATGATAGTTAGTATTTTCAACGACGTGATTGGCCCGGTGATGCGGGGACCTTCGAGTTCGCACTGCGCCGCAGCATTGCGGATCGGGCGTCTCGCCTACGAAATGATGGACGGTGAGTTCACTGACGTCCTAGTGGAGTTCGACCGAAACGGCTCGCTGCCGACCACCCACGACACCCAGGGCTCTGACATGGGGCTTTTCGGCGGCTTGATGGGTTGGAACGCGGACGACGAGCGCCTCCCTGGATCGATGCAGACTTTGAAGGACAGCGGAGTCCGGATTTCCATCGAAACAGTGGACGCCGGAGATCCTCACCCGAACACCTACCGGCTGACCCTTCGCGGGGCAAAGGAGACGCATACAGTGCGGGCTATTTCCACAGGCGGCGGGATGATGGAAGTCATAGATCTCGACGGCTTCGAGGTTTCGATGTTCGGGGATTGTTGTGAGACCTTGCTTTCGGTCGATGGCGATGCGGCGGCGGTGATCGCAGCCCTGGGTGAACTTTTCGAGGCGCATGAGATCATTCTCCACGAGTCCGGGAAACGGAAGATGATCGAGGTCAAAGCACCGGGATTTGTCGGTGAGGAGATTATTTCGGAACTTTCCGGGATCACCTCGGTAAAACGGCTTTCCCCGGTTTTACCGGTGATGACGCGGAAAGATACCGCCGTCCCTTACGGTTCCTGTGCGGAAATGCTGGAATACGATGCAGGTAAGGGGACTCCGCTGTGGAAACTTGCGGTGAATTACGAAATGGCGCGCGGTGGCCTCAACGAGCAGGAAGTGATCGCGAAAATGGTGGAGATCGTAAGAATCGTCCGCCGTTCGATCGCGGAGGGCGTCGCCGGAACCGAATATGACGACCGCGTGCTCGGTCATCAATGCGGTCGTTTCGATGAGATGATGCGTGCCGGAAAACTGCTCGATGGCGGGGCGTTGAACCGGATCGTGCTTTATGTCACCGCGCTGATGGAGGTGAAAAGCTCAATGGGAGTAATCGTTGCTGCGCCTACAGCTGGTGCATGTGCCGCGCTTCCCGGAACGGTTGTCGCGATGGGCGAGGTAATGGACCTCGACGAAGAAGCGATGGCCAAAGCACTTTTGGCCAGCGGCCTGATCGGTGTTTTCATCGCCACGCGCTGGACTTTTGCGGCGGAAGTCGGTGGCTGCCAGGCAGAGGGCGGATCGGCAGCCAGCATGGCCGCCGCTGCGCTGGTGACCATGGCAGATGGCACGTTGAATCAAGCAGTTGGCGCGGCTTCGATGGCTCTCCAGAACATGATCGGCTTGATATGTGATCCAGTCGCGAACCGCGTCGAGGTTCCGTGCCTCGGGAAAAACGTCATCGCAGCGAGTAACGCACTCTCCTGCGCGAACATGTCTCTGGCTGGATACGATCCGGTTATTCCGCTCGACGAAGTGATCGACACCGCGAAAGCCGTCGCCAAACAGATGCCGCGAGAGGTCCGTTGTACGAATCTAGGCGGACTGTCCATCACGCCGACTGCGATTGCTTTGGAGAAAAAACTGTCAGATCGCCGAGAGGCTGCAGCAGCTTGCGGGAGCGGCTGCGGTTGCTGAAAGTAACCATCTGAATCCACAGTAATACATAGATGATCATGAGTGTAACCAGGCGCCAAACCCTCAAAACGATTGCCGCCATGGCGACCGTGCAAATCCTCCCGAGCCGCTTACTCGGACTCAACGGTCAAACCCCACCATCAGAGGAACTGACCAAAGGAATCATCGGTTGTGGAGTGATCAGCTCGGAGCACCTTAATAGAATGCCCGGAAAGCTGCTCGCGCTTTGCGACGTCGACAGCAAGCACCTTGAGCAGCGCATGAAGCAATCCGGCGGCGAGGGAAAAGGCGTTAAAGGTTACTCTGATTTCCGCGAACTCATCGCCCGCGACGACATCGATATCGTGCATATCGCCACTCCGCCGCACTGGCATGCATTGATGGCGATCGAGGCGGCGAAAGCCGGCAAGGATATCTGGTGCGAGAAACCCATGAGCCGCACCATCGGCGAAGGTCTTGCGATGGTGAAGGAAGTGGAGGCGCAAAATCGAATTTTCCGCCTCAACACATGGTTCCGCTTCAAAGATAATTTCTATGGTATGGGGACTCCTGTCTCCGCATTGAAAAAAGTCGTGATGAGCGACATGCTTGGCTGGCCGCTTAAAGTCACCGTTTCCGGTGTCACCGGCTTCGATTGGAAATTGAACACCTGGGCAGGCAAACCCGGCCTCCAGCCGGAGCCCGTTCCACCGGAGCTTGATTACGATAAGTGGCTCGGGCCTGCTCCGAAAAAGCCCTACAACCACCTCCGGGTTCACGCGAAATTCCGCGGCTACTGGGACTACGATGGCGGCGGCCTCGGCGATATGGGTCAGCACTATCTCGACCCGGTCCAATACATTCTGAACAAGGACGGGGAAGCGCCGATCTCGGTTGAAATCGATGCCGATCCGCAGGATGCGGAGGCGGTTGGAACCTGGCGACGGATGGAGTTCACCTATGCAGACGGGTGTAAAATCATTCTCGATGGTGAGAACAAGGACAAGGATGCAGCCTACATCGAGGGGCCGAAAGGCAAGATTTTCAGAGGCTTCAAGTCGGATATCCCTGATTTCGAGAAGAAGGTCGCAGCTCTCCCGGAACCTCCCCCACAGAATACCGATTTCCACGAGTCCGTGCGGACACGCAAGAAATTCGCTCTCAACGAGCAGAATGGTTTCTGGTCTTGCACGATCGTCAACATGGGTATCACGGCGCACCGCCTGAACAAAAATCTCAAGTTCGACTCCAAGGCGCTCCAGTTCGATGATCCAGCAGCCAATGCGCTGATGAATCAGCCAATGCGTGCACCTTGGAAAATCGGCGTTTGATTCCTTGCGGTTAGCTGATCAAGATCCACCGCATGTCATCACCGATTCGCATTCTCTGCGCGGGCGCAGGCCACATGGGTCGCTCGCATGCTCTCGCTTACCACCGCATTCCCGGATTTGAAATCTGCGGGATCGTCACCCGTTCGCCGGAAAGCCGCGCGGCCTTGAATAAGGAACTCGGCGGGGGATATCCCGAGTTCTCCGATTTCTACGAAGCGCTTAAAGAAACCAAGCCGGACGCGGTTTCCATTTCCACCTATCCCGATACGCACGCTGAGTTCGCTGAGGCAGCATTCGATGCTGGCTGCCATGTATTTATCGAGAAACCACTCGCGGAAACTGTCGTCGAGGCAGAGCGCATCGTCGCTAAAGCCAGGGAGACCAATCGTAAACTCGTGATCGGATACATTCTCCGCCATCACCCGAGCTGGATCAAATTCATTGAGGTCGCCCAGACGCTCGGCAAGCCATTGGTGATGCGGATGAACCTGAATCAACAGTCTTCAGGAGCGAATTGGAAGACCCACAAGGCCCTGATGTCTTCGATTTCACCGGTGGTCGATTGTGGAGTTCACTACGTCGACGTGATGTGCCAGATGACCCGCTCGAGGCCAATCCGAGTTTCCGGAATCGGCGCTCGTCTGTCGGAAGAACTGCCGGAAGGGAAAATCAACTACGGCGCGCTACAGGTGACTTTCGAAGACGGTTCGGTCGGTTGGTATGAAGCCGGCTGGGGTCCGATGATGAGCGAGGTGGCGTTTTTCGTGAAAGACGTCGTCGGTCCGAAAGGCTGCGTATCCATCGTCGCCGATAAAGCTGCTGGCGAAGGCCAGAGCGCTAATGTGGATGCCCACACCCAGACCCAGGCGCTGCGCCTGCATCACGCGGAACTCGGGCCGGATGGAAATTTCGTGAAAGTCGACGACACGATGCGTCTCGATGACGAACCCGACCACGATGAACTGTGTCACCGTGAACAGGAATTTTTTCTCAAAGCGATCCAGGAAGATATGGATCTCGCAGATCACATGGATGATGCGGTCGCTTCGATGCGCATTGTTGAAGCGGCTGACGAAAGCTTTCGCACCGGAAAAACCATCGACCTTTAAAAAATCATGAAATCGCTACTTGGAATTGTTAGTGCCGCGCTCGTCGGCGGATCGGCCTGTCTCGCAGAAGAAGCGTTGGAGATGCGTTCGCTCTTCAATGGAAAAGACCTCACAGGTTGGAAAGGCAATGGCTATGTCGTCGAGGACGGCGTCATTGTCTGCGAGCCGGAAGGGGACAACCTCAACCTGTTTACCGAGGAGACTTTTGCGAACTACGTTCTCGATTTTGAGTTTAAACTGACTGCCGGTGCGAACAACGGCTTGGGCATCCATTACCCCGGGACCGGCGACGGTGCTTATACAGGGATGGAAATCCAAATCCTCGACAGCACCGACCCGAAATACAAAGACCTCAAAGACTATCAGTTCAACGGTGGTATCTACACCCTGAAAGCCGCCAAACAGGGATTTCTCAAGCCGGTCGGCGAGTGGAACCGCCAGCGGGTGACCGTTATGGGATCTGATGTTGAAGTCGAACTTAACGGTGAGATAGTCCTGACCGCGAATCTTAACGAACTGAGCGCGAAGCATCCGGAGCACGAAGGTATCAAACGTCGAGCCGGGCACGTCGGATGGATGGGACACGGCGATAAGGTTTCGTTTAAAAATATCCAGATCGGCGAGTTGCTTCCTATGGCGAATGAAGCCGGAGTGAAAGCCGCTGCTTTTACCAAGATCTTCGATGGGAAAACCCTCGAAGGTTGGAAGCACGAAGCGAATATCACCAACTGGATCGCGTCCAACGGAATCCTCAAACACACCGGCGAAGCAGGCCCGACCAAGGATCTCTGGAGTAAAAAATCCTATGGGGATTTCACTCTCGTCTTCGACTGGCGTTGGAGCGGTCGCGGACCGATGAGATCACAGCCGGTCGTCCTGCCTGACGGATCAAGTAATGAGAAAACCGAGATCGAGGAATTCGACAGTGGCATCTACATGCGTGGCAACACCAAGGCCCAAGTCAATCTCTGGAACTGGACGGTCGGTTCCGGCGAAGTCTACGGCTACCGAATCGATAATAAAATGTCACCCGAGGTGAAAGCTGGGGTCACGCCTAAATCCAAGGCCGACAAGCCAATTGGCGAATGGAACCGCACGATGATCACGATGAAAGGCGACCGCCTGATGGTGACTCTCAATGGCGAGGTCGTGATCGACAACGCGCAGCTTCCCGACGTTCCGAATGAAGGCCCTATCGGCCTGCAACACCACGGCAGCGCGATCGATTTTGCGAACCTCTGGATTAAAGAACTCTGAGGTTTAACCTCTCCCTCTTCTTTAACAAACACGACTCATGACCACTAATTCACAATCCGTCTCCATCCGCCTTTCGGTGATGATGTTTCTCCAGTTCTTCGTATGGGGCGCTTGGTTCGCGACCCTTGGGCTCTGTTTGGGGAGCAACGGGCTAGGGGACTTTTCCGGAGGTGCCTACGGTTCAGCTCCTCTTGGAGCAATGATTGCTCCGCTCTTCCTCGGGCTGGTGGCCGACCGTTTTTTCCCTTCCCAGAAGGTTTTAGGCGTCTTGTTTCTCCTTGGCGGCGCTCTGCTGATGTTGATTCCGGAAGTCGCGGCCTCCGGCAACGGCAGTTTGATGGTCTGGCTGATGATTGGGAACATGCTTTGCTACATGCCCACCCTAGGGTTGGCCAACACGATTGCCTTCTCCAACGTCGACCGCCTGACCTTTCCCAAGATCCGGGTGTGGGGAACGATCGGATGGATTGCGGCGGGCCTCGTGGTAGGAATTCTCGGATGGTCTGCGAAATTCGAAACATTCTATCTTGCCGGAACCGCTTCGCTTGTGCTCGGGCTCTTTTCTTTCTTCCTGCCCAACACGCCCGCTCCTGCCAAAGGCCAGCCGATCAATATGCGTGCCTTGCTCATGGTTGATGCCTTTTCACTATTCAAGCGTCCGGCATTTTTCGTCTTCATGGTCTGCTCGATGCTGATCTGCATCCCACTCGCGTATTACTATGGGGTCACCGGAAACTACCTCCAGAACACTGGGTATCTTCAACCGGCCTCGACGATGACACTCGGCCAGATGTCGGAGATTTTCTTCATGCTTCTCATTCCCTTCTTCTTCCGGAAGCTGGGAGTGAAATGGATGATCCTGACTGGTATGCTGGCATGGGTTGTTCGCTATGTTCTTTTCGCCGTCGGTGCCCCCGACCAGATTTATTGGATGATCTACCTCGGTGTGGCCATGCACGGAATCTGTTACGACTTCTTTTTCGTCACAGGCTTCATGTATGCAGACGGAGTCGCGCCTAAAGCAATCCGCGGTCAGGTGCAGAGCATGCTCGTTTTCTTCACCCAAGGGGTGGGGATGTATATTGGATACGCCATTACCTTCGGCATTTTCTATCAAGTGCCGACCAGCCTGTTCGGAATCTCGGTCGACTTTTCCGGTTGGGGCGATGGTGTTGGAGGATTCGTTCCTTTGGAAGCGGCAATCAAAGAACTTCGTGGAACCGAAACAGTCGGCTTCTTCGGGCAACTCTCGCAGATGTTTTCCGTGTCGTTGCCCGAGAATCTGGATCCCGGTCTACTGAAAGACACCATGGCCCAGTGGAAAGCCTATTGGATACTCCCTGCTATTATGGCCGGAGGCATCACTATCGTCTTTTTCCTAGCCTTCTGGGATCGCGTGCGGATTGGCAATGATGCAGTCGAAGAGATCGTGGCAGATGTCCCTGAGCAAATGCCCTGAGCACTCGCTGAGGAAAAGCGATTGGAGAGTAGGCTTGGGCCTACCAAGGCGCGCGGGTTTTGACCCGCAGCAGCTAGCCTCTTGCGCCGGGAATTTCCTGCCTGCACCGGGTTAAAACCACTGGATCGCAAACTGTCCCGAAATACTTGGAGTATTTATTCCTCGGCCTGCTGTTTCTGAATCAATTCTAGAAACTGGTTTTCCGGCAAGCTACTCACAGAGTTATCGATTCTCAGGACAGTGCGCTTTCCATCGATGGGGGCCGACGTGTGCATGATGACTCTTGCGGGATTACCCGCTGAGGAAAGACCGGGGATGTAGACGAACTGTTTTGTTTCACCATCTATCCTGCAGCTATTCAGCCGGGAAAAATCTCCCTCATTAATAATTCCAGCATCGACCAGTTCGCCGAGTTGGTTTGGAAACTGGCCCTCATTGGTATCATATTCGAAGAGTGCTAAACCCAACTGCCTCAGGTTGGACATCGCTTCGGTCTGATCTGCTTTTGATTTTTGCCTGATGACCATAGGAGCTGCCATACCAGCCATTGCGGCGATTGGCGCGATCCCATTCATCATGCCATAGCCTTTGTCGGGAAACGGAGAGTTGCCCACACAGAGAATGCCGGTCTTGGTATTGGAGATACACCAGGCGTAGCCATGCGCAAAAGCGGCATCCTCAGTGGATAAACCGAGCAGACCGGTGACCGCATCGAATCCCGGTGCCTCCTCGCTGCCACTGGGTAGATTTTTTCCGGCTTGTTTCACCTGTTGAATGATTTCCTCACAGAAATCAGCGGATACATAGAAAAGCCCGTTCCCTTTTTCTGGAAAGCCTGCGGTGGCTTGCTTGAAATCATTGCTGCTCGCCAAGGTATTTGCCGGCGACTGGCACTTATCGAGGTAATCCTCGGTCAAGGATACCCAGATCATGTCCTTCGCTTCATCGAGAATAATCACGGGACGGATTTTGCCCATCGGTGTGTTCATTTCTTCAGGTGCTTTGATGATCTTGAGGCCATCGCGCTCGCTAACCTCGGTCTCTGCTTCGATCGGTTTACCAAACTGCTTCCACAACCACATGCCGCGTTCGATGCAGATCGCCGCGTGCATGATTGGTAATTCGATTTCCTCGGAGGCATTCCATCGTTGATCCTTGTCCAGCGATACGATCAGTATCGCTCGCAAATCTGTTTTCCCCAACAGGTCGCCAACCGTCATCATGCCACCCGCAATTTCTCCCCGCATGATCTCGGCAAATCCTCGTTGGCCTTCCTTGCCAAATGAGTTGCCCACCACTTTCATGGTTTCCCGGATGCGACGTAAATTCAGCTCGAACTCGACCACCAGATCCGCGTTAGCAGGCGCAAAGTTTCCAACTCTCCATGCGCTTCCCTCATCACCCATTACCGAAAGTAGGCCGCTGCGGTCACCGTTGGTTTGGGTAAAGGACCGATTGTGCCAGGCGTTGCCAGTCGACCGTGAGCTGCGGCCCATGGCATCAATTTTACTCAGCCCCAAGTCTTTGAGAAGATCGACGACGCTCAAATTCGGCGGTACTTCGTCGGAAGTGTTTCTGGCAATATCGAGGAGTCCATCCACTGCTTTCGCGAGTTGCTTCAAATCCTCATCAATATGAGTGATGGAAAGGTGCGAGCCATTGGTCTCCAGATTACTGACCACATTCGTCACCGCAATGTTGAAGGATGCATCTCTGTTAGCAGTTGGTTGAGTGTTTACTTCAGGCGACTTTCCGGTCTGATTTTTTGATTTATTTTCGCACGACGCGAATACCAACGGCACAAGCGCGAGGATGGATAAGAAGTTTTTCATGTCCGGAGTTAATGATATGTTTAAGCATTTGTTAAGCGAAAAACCGGGCACTTATATGAATGAAGAATTTGACCAATACCAGTGCTGGGCCGGAGTGGCGTTCTCCAGAACGCCACTGGAAAACGCAGCAAAGTGGCGTTCTGGAGAACGCTACTCCGGACTTTGGTGATTTGAAAAATCGCGACCTGCACGGCAAATCGAGCCTCACAGGAGCGTCAAATCCAGAAGCGCAATTTCGATTTTAATTTAAGCGATTCTATCGCCTGAAAGCTCTAAGGCGCGGTTTCGACCGGAAGCTTGGTTTCCAACAGCCAGCGGAATGCCTTGGTCATCACGGAAGGAGGCGGCATCTGGTGGCCTCCTTCAAACGCGTGGACACTTACGATTCCGCCGGTGGACTGGAGCATTAGCGTATCACGCTTGATGTAGCTGTTCGCTCCGTGGTCCTTGTCGCCATTGACCATGGCGACTACCAAGCTGGGATAGGGACGGCGGTAAGTGCTGCTGGGGCCGAGCCAGCCACCCCCAGCGAAGATACCAGCCCAGGGGCGTTCCACCAGCATCGTATTGGTGTAGGCGCGCATCGCGCCGCCCGAGGTGCCACCCATAAAAATACGCACAGGATCGTGAGTCACGTTCGCCTCGATTTGCGGAAAAATAACACTGAAGCACTTCTGCATTTCATCACCCAGATCGGATTCTTTATCCCGCGTATTTCGGAAGTAGTCGAACGATACGAGGGTGAAGCCGTTGGCAGCCGCCGCCTCGACATAGCGGTAGATGGCCCGCCCCCCGTTGCCTCCGGGATGGAAAAGCAACATCATCGGAGGCTTGGTTCCCACTGGAATTTTTTCGGCGGACGGATGGTAAACGTAGTAGTCGATGGCGAACTCGCCGGAAGTTTTTTCACGGGTAACTGTGCCGCCGACGCGGGTCAGTATTTCACGGGCTTCTTCGTCCAATTCGATCCACTGAAGGATCCATGCGCGGTCGATAGTGGAAAATTCGGTTTCCTCAAGTTTGAGTATTGTCTGATCCGCTTTGCGAAGGCTTACGATCCGGGTGTTTTCATCAAAGGCGATAATTTCCGCAGATTCGTGTCCGCCCGATGTAAAAGTCCACTGCCGCATTTGGTCGTTCGCCTTGGCGACGTTGATGAGGCAACAGGCGGTGACTAGGGCGAAGATACGTTTCATTACTTAACGTAATATCAGTCGGGCGGAGCTGCGGCAAGGCGATTCCAGCTCTAACCTTGGCGTGAAATCATTTGCTGCAAAGAACCAAGCAGGGGCGTCTCGCTGAGCGCCGGACAACCCAAGTCATTTCCCCAGATGCCATTCGCCTATGATCCCGAAACCTGAAATATTGTGCCTAGGGTCGCAAAACGGTCTATTTTGTTTGGCCGGACAGGCGGTATTTGTAGTGGATTGCTGCGAGGCGGATTCCTGCGGTGATAGCGGTTGTGATTGGGATGTTGTAACGCGGTTGGATTCCTAGCCAATCGCCGCCTAGGTAGATGAAGCCGCCGATCAGGGCTGCGGTGGCGTAGATTTCCTTGCGAAAAATGAGCGGAACCTCAGCCCGGAAAAGATCCCGGAGCACTCCGCCGAAAGTTGCTGTAACCACGCCCATTCCCAGGCAAGCCCACCAAGAGAGCCCTTGGTTCTGTGCCACCTGGATCCCAATGCACACGAAGAGGCCCAACCCGATGGCATCGAAAAGTGAGACGGCGCGGGCCCATTTTTCCCAAACCGGTTCTGCGTAGAAGGCGGCGAGCGTGGCAGCAGCAGCTATACCGATATACGTGGGATCTACCAAAACCGCCGGTGGCGTATCGCCGATCAGTAGGCTACGCAAAGTCCCGCCGCCCATACCGGTGATCAGCGCCAGCATGAACATTCCGAAAATATCCATCTCGTTCTTCCGCGCCGCGATGGCCCCGGAGATCGCGAAGACAAAGACTCCCGAGAGTTCGAAGATGTAGACGAATTGAGTCAACGCTCCTAAAGGTATTGATGACGAATTGCAGAGAGACAGAACATCGTGGCGGTCTCTACGCGTAAGACGAGATCGCCGAGGGTCACTGGGATGAATCCGGCGTTAAGGGCGTTTTCGGTTTCCTCCGGGGAAAAATCGCCTTCCGGGCCGATGAGAATGGTGATCGATGTCAGATCCGGGTGGGCGGTGAGAGTATCGCGGAAGTTTCGCGGACTCTCCGCGAGGGAAGCGATGATTTTGGTTTCAGAGGGATCTGGTTGAGCGATCCATTCGCTAAAGAGTAGGGGGTCTTCAATCACGGGGATGGTGAACTGGGCGCATTGTTTGCAGGCTTCGAGGGCGGTGCGTCGCCATTTCTCCGCTTTTTGATCGCCGGGAGAGACGATGGTGTGGCGGGTGATGAGTGGTTGAATTTTTGAAACGCCTAGTTCGACAGCTTTTTGGATGATCCAATCCATATTTTTCCCTTTGGGGATCGCCTGGACGAGCGTGATCTCCGGGAGCGGAGTTTCTTTTGATTCGGCGAGATCCAGCTTCAGGTCGATGCGCTGTTTGGTGACGGAAAGCACTTTTGCCTCCGCATAATTCCCGAGACCATCGAAGACAGTGATCCATTGGTCCGCCTGGATACGGAGGGCTTGGGCGAGGTGTTTTGCTTCGTCGCCTTCGAGGAAAGGCGATTCTGTCCAAGAGGAGGGTGGGAGGTAAGAGCGGGGCATAACTTTCAACTTTTAATTCTCAACCTTCAAGGAGGAGGAATCGATTAAAGCTTGAGGAAGGATTCGAGCATCTGCTTGCCGTGCTCGGTGAGGATGGATTCGGGATGGAACTGAACGCCGTGGACCGGGTGCTCTTTGTGGCGGAGGCCCATGATTTCATCCTCGGCGGTCCATGCGGTGATCTCCAAGCAATCGGGGAGGGTGTCGCGCTTGACGATGAGCGAGTGGTAACGGGTGGCTTCGAAAGGGTCTGGGAGACCGGCAAAGACGCTCGTGGAGTTGTGATGGATGGGCGAGGTCTTGCCGTGCATCAGGCGATCGGCGCGGACGACGTCGCCGCCGTAGATTTGGCCGATGGATTGGTGGCCGAGACAGACACCTAGGATGGGTGTGGTCGGGCCGAGTTCGCGGATGAGCTCTAGGGAAATGCCTGCTTCGTTCGGTGAACAGGGGCCGGGAGAGATACAGATTCTTTCGGGGGCGAGCTTTTTTACATCATCGACGGTAAGCGCATCGTTGCGGAAAATCTTCATCTCCACGCCTAGCTCGCCGAAGTATTGGACGAGGTTGTAGGTGAAGGAATCGTAGTTATCGAGAATAAGGAGCATCTGCTAGAAACTCTAAATTTGAAAATTGAAATCTCAAGCTCGGAGTCGCCTTCTCCAGAACGCGACTTGTCGGGACAGGAATGTCCCTACTCTTTAATGGTTTTTGCTAATGCGATGGCGCGGAGGAGGGCTTTGGACTTGGTGACGGTTTCGTTGAACTCGTAGGTGGGATCGGAGTCGGCGACGACGCCGGCGCCGGCTTGGACGTGGGCTTTACCGTCTTTTAGCAAACAGGTGCGGAGGGTGATGCAGGAGTCGTGGGAGCCATCGAAGCCGAAGTAACCGACAGCACCGGCGTAGGCGCAGCGTTTATTTTTCTCCAATGAGTTAATGATCTGCATGGCGCGGATTTTGGGTGCGCCAGAGACTGTTCCGGCGGGGAAGGTTGCACGGAGGACATCGTAGGCGGAGTGCGCAGGATCCAGCTCGCCGTGCACGTTGGAAACGATATGCATGACGTGGCTGTAACGCTCGATAATCATGAAGTCGTCGACGATGACTTTGCCGTGCTTGGCGATGCGGCCGACGTCGTTGCGGGCGAGATCGACTAGCATGAGGTGTTCGGCGCGTTCCTTGGGATCAGCGAGGAGGTCGGCGGCGAGGGCGTCGTCTTCCTCGGGGGTTTTACCTCTCCAACGGGTTCCGGCGATGGGGCGGATATCGATGCGTCCTTGGATGGAGCGGACGTGGACTTCGGGGGATGAACCGACGAGAGCGAAGTCTCCCATTTCCAGAACGAACATGTAAGGGGAGGGATTGACGTGGCGAAGGGCACGGTAGAGATCGACGGGTGATTGGTCGAAGTCTGTGGTGAAACGCTGACTTGGAACAAACTGGAAGATGTCTCCGGCAGCGATGAATTCTTTACCGTCACGGACCATTTGCTCGTATTCGGCCTGGGTGGTGTTGGAGGTCACGGGTTCGTCGGTGATCTGTGCGAGGCCGTTCAAGGCCGGAACGTGGAGTGGCCGGTTGAGGATTTCCACCATCGAGTGGATGCGGCCGGTGGCGGCGGCGTAGGCGGCGGCGGGGGTGTCGTGTTCGTCGAGAAATGCGTTGGCGATGATCTGGAGGCGGCGGAGGCGGTGATCAAAAACGAGCAGGGTGTCCGCGAGCATGAAGAGTGCGTCTGGCACGCCTAGGGAGTCGGGAGGAGAATCGCCGAGGGTTGGCTCGAACTGGCGGACCGCGTCGTAAGCGAGGTATCCGACCATGCCGCCGGAAAAGGGCGGGAGCGCGGGATTGGCGACGGGTTTGAAGGGTGCCATTTCGCGCTCGAGAGCGGCGAGCACGTCGTCGGGTGCGGTGAAGGTGCGAGATTTGTTGCCCTCGGCGATGGTGATCTCCTTTCCCTGAGCGGAGAAAATGCGTTTAGGTCCGGAGCCGACGATGGACCAACGGCCACCTTTATCTGTGGCTTCGGCGGATTCGAGAAGAAAGGAGTTCTTGGTATCCCGGAGTTTCAGATAGGCGGAGAGGGGCGTTTCGAAATCGGCGGCGAGTTGGGTGAATACGGGGACGACGTTTCCTTTGCGGGAAAAGTCTGCGAATGCTTCTTGGGAAGGCTCTACTGGGATGGGAGTCACGGGCGGGAGGTTGGGGTAAAACTTTCAAATTTTAAACTTCAAATTTCAAGGAAGACTGGGGTTGTGCGGTCGGCTGGAAGCACGGCTTTCTATGTAGCTCCTTGCTTGCGTTTTTGTTTGGTGGGGGGGAAGGTGGTGCGTGGCAATTGGCTTGGAAGATTTGAAGAAGGCTATGCCGGAAGGCGGCTTGTTTGGCGGCGGTGGGTGGCAGTGGTCGCCGGAGCCGATGAAATTGACTGCGGACGAAGCGAAAGAGATGATGGCAATGGGGTATCCGTTGGCCAAGTTTCAGCAAGCTTGTGATGTGATTTACCAGAGATCGGCGGCGGGGAAGATCGAGCCGTGGTTGGCGAAGCTATTGGATGAGGGGAAACCGGATTGGCTTGCGGAGCTTCAGAGGGAGTCAGGCATGGTGGATCAATTTCCGCGTGTGATCCGTCCGGATCTCATGCTTGCGAAGGGGCATTTCGCTGTGACTGAGCTGGATAGCGTTCCGGGAGGGATGGGGATTACGGCGTGGTTGGCACAGACCTACGCGGCGGCTGGTTATGAGGTATTGGGCGGTGCGGATGGTATGGTTGAGGGTTTCCGCAAGCTGATGCCCGAGGGGGGGGATATTCTCATTTCCGAAGAGGCGATCGACTACCGGCCTGAAATGGACTGGCTGGCGGCGCAGCTCGGGGAGGTTTGGAAAACTGAGGCTGCGGAGGAATACGAAGAATGCGGCCGCGATATATACCGCTTTTTCGAGCTGTTTGATTGGGAGTCGTTGCCGTATTTCAGGCAGCTTGCGGAGAAATCCGCGAGGGGCGATGCGAGCGTCACTCCGCCCTTCAAACCTCATTTGGAGGATAAGCTTTGGCTGGCGCTTTTCTGGTCGCCAGCGTTGAAGAAGATCTGGGAGCAATCACTGCGGGGAAGTCACCTGCGGCGGCTGAGAAAATTGATACCGTTCGGATGGGTGCTTGATCCCGAGCCACTGCCTCCGCATGCAGCGCTACCTAGGCTAAACGCGCACTCTTGGGACGAGGTCGGGGAGTTTTCGCAGAAGGAAAGGCAACTGGTTCTTAAAATCAGCGGTTTCCACGAAACCGCATGGGGATCGCGAGGGGTTTTCATCGGGCACGATCTACCCGCTAAGGAATGGAAGGAGCGACTGCAGACCGCGCTCAAACAATCTTCGGAGCAGCCGTGGCTGATGCAGGAATTCCATGAAGGGCGACGCTTCGAGCATCCGGTTTATACGCAGGACGGCAGCGTAAAGATGATTGAAGTGCGAGCCAGGCTATGTCCGTATTTTTTCACCGAGAAAAACGGCGAGACGACCTTCGGCGGTTGTCTGGCGACGCTTGTGCCAGCGGATAAGAAGAAGATCCACGGGATGAGCGACGGGATACTTGTGCCGTGTGTGGTGGAGGCTTGACCTCCGCTCACCTGATCGAGTTCTCGATCGCGTCTGAGATGGCGGGGAAGATCTGGCGTTTCCGGGAAACGACTCCGGGTGCAAGGTAGAGGGTGTCGTCGAGGCGGTTGAAGGGAAGCGCTGCGATGATGTTTTCAGGGCCGACGGCGAGCACCATGCTTTTGAGGAGGGCAACGTCAGTCACGACAAGAACTGCAATGTCGTAGCCTTTTTCATGCTGTAGGGCACGCAGACCTTTCTCAAGTTCTTCGCGGCGGGCTTCAAATCCATGCAGATCGCGTTCCTCTACTTGCGAGATGCTAATGAACATGCCCTGCTCGTTAAATTCCTTGCGGTCGGAGTGGATGATTTCGTCGCTGGTGCCGTTGGCGATTAGGGAACCGACGGCAAAGAATTCCTCGGCGAATTCCTTGGGATTGACGCGAGCGATCCCGCTGAGCCAAGTCAGCATTTTCTGATCGAGCTTGGTGGTCGTCGGAGAAGTGAGGCAGAGGGTGTCGGAAACGATTCCACCGCAGAGGCAGAGGGCGACGCCCGGTGCCGGAATGAGATCGCGGTGAAAAAATTTCCGTGCGACGAGTGTGCAGGTGGAGCCGACTGGTTCGTTTAGATAGCGGATCGGCTCGCGGGAGACAAGGTCTCCGGAGAGACGGTGGTGGTCGATAACCTCTGTGATGGTGGCTTCCTCGATTCCGGAAACCGCCTGGGCATATTCGTTGTGATCGACGAGCGCGAAGCGAAGTTTCGGGGGATCGACAAGGTCGGATTTAACGATCACGCCGAGCATTTTGTCAGAGCCAGTTTCCATGACCGGAAAGAGGTCTTGATCGGCGGGGACCAGTCGCTTGCGGATCGTGGAGATTGGTTCCATCTCGTTGACCGAGAAAAAGCTCTTTTCCATCACATGTATCACGGTGCGGGAGCAGCGGATTAAGGTATTGGCGCTGGCGGTATCCTGACGGCAGCGTAACAGGACGGTTCCTCTGGCGATTGCAAAGTCAATAATTTCTAGGGAAATCTGGTTCTTGCCGGTGACGAGGAGGGCACGGGCTCCCATTTCGATAGCGAGACGCTGGACGATAGGACGATCTCCGCAGATCACGAGGAATTTGCCTATATTACCTTCCTCGGTGGCCTGTTTCAGCCGGGATCGAACGGTCTCTTGGGATGATGCCCCGACAAGAAGAATCAGGTCCTCCTCAGCGTCTTGGTCACAGATCTTGGCACCGTGGCTTTCGGCATCAAGAGTCGCTGCAAGATTATTTAAAGAAACGTGGACAGTCCGGACCCTGATACCCTCGGTGTTATCCGGAAGGAGAAGTTTTAAAAGGTTAATATATTGAAGCACTCCTGCGACAGATCCGTCTTCGTTGACGACTGGGACACAGCGGATAGAAGCGCTGAGCATACGATTATATGCGGTAAGAAAGGTGTCACAGGGGCGCACCGAGATGATCTCTCGGTTACATATCATACCGGCGGTGCTGCGGGCGTCAGTGATTAATACCGGCGCATCAAAGCCAGCTTTTTCGAGGACCCATTTGGTTCGTTGTGAAACTTCTCCGCAGCGGGCGGCGATCGCATCGGGTTCTTCACCACTGGCCCGGAGCAGGGCGGCGTGGCCGATGGCGGAGCAGACCGCATCTGTATCCGGGTTCTTGTGGCCGATGACGTAAAAAGGGAACATTTAAGAATTGTTAGGGATGCACAGATAAGTGCAATTCGAAACGATGCGAAAGGTATTTCTGTTTCCTCACATCCGCTCTGGGCAGCGTATTCCGAGCAGACCGAGGCCTGTTTCGAGAGTTCTGGAACTGAGTTCACAAAGAGCGAGGCGACTGGATTTCAGCGGCTCATCGGATTTCAAGACTGGACAGGCCTCGAAGAAGGAATGGAAGGCCCGGGCGAGCTCTAGGAGGTAGTTGGCGAGCAGGTTCGGGCGATGATCTTCGAGGACGAAGGGGAGGACTTCACCGAAACGGGCGAGCAGGCGGGCGAGGTGGATTTCCTCAGGTTTTTCGAGAGCGATGGATACCGACTGCGAGGCGAAGTCGCCTTCGAGTTTCCGGAAAATTGAGCGAATACGGACATTCGAGTATTGGAGATAAGGAGCGGTGTCGCCTTGGAGGGCGAGCATTCGGTCCCATGCGAACACGTAGTCTGTGAGGCGATTTTGTGAGAGTTCGGCGAATTTCACCGCACCGATTCCGACGATTTCGGAAATTTCAGCTGCCTCCGCTCCTTTCAGTTCGGGACTCTTTTCAGCGATGATTTTCGCGGCGCGCTCCACGGCTTCTTCGAGAACTTCAGTGAGCCCGACGTTATCGCCGGAGCGGGTTTTCATCAGCTTGCGGTCCTCACCGAGAATGGAGCCAAAGCCAATATGGCGGTAGTCGCCGGTCTTGCCCCAACGCTGGGCTGCTTCAAAAATCTGGCGGAAATGGAGCTGCTGTGGGACGCCGACAACATACCAGATCTGGTCGGCGTTCCATTCGGCGATGCGGTATTTGATCGTTGCAAGATCGGTCGTCGCATACAGAAACCCGCCATCAGCCTTTCGAATGATCGCTGGGTTGTCGTTCCAACCGTCTTCGCGGTGGACTTTGAAGGGGTCTTGGGAGTGATCTTTCGTTTCGTCTGAAAACACGCAGACGGCACCATCGCTTTCGCGGGCCAGGCCATTTGCGAGGAACTCTTCAACGAGTCCCGGGAGCATATGGTTGTAGAAACTTTCACCCAGCCAGTGATCGAATTTCACGTCGAGGCGGTGGTAGATTTTTTCCAGTCCTGACTTGGAGACATCGATGCATTGCTGCCAGATTCCGAGGTTTTCGGGATCTCCGGCTTGGAGTTTTACCAGTTCGTTTTTGCAAGTTTCGAGGACAGCGGGATCGTCTTTGGTCGCTGCGTTGACCTGGCGATAAACGCGCACTAGTTCTTTGATTGGGTCTGCACTGAGCGCGTCGCGATCAAGCATCGTTTTCCAACCGTGCAGGATCATGCCGAACTGGGTTCCCCAGTCGCCGATGTGGTTGTCGGCAATGACTTCGAATCCGAGAAACCGGGCGATGCGGCACAGGGAGTCGCCGATGATTGTCGAGCGGATGTGGCCGACGTGCATCGGCTTGGCGACATTGGGTGCGGAGAAATCTACCACCACGCGTTTGCCTTTTCCCGGTTGGGGAACTCCGAGGCGCGGGTCTTTAAGAAGTGTTTCCGCGTAGGCGGCGTAGGCCTCCGGAAGGATACGGAAGTTGATGAAGCCGGGCCCTGCGATGTCCGATGTGGCGAGGCCTTCGATTTCAACCGCGTCGAGTATTTGCTGGGCGAGAGCGCGGGGATTGGTCTTCATCCGCTTCGCCAAGACCATCGCGGAGTTGCTCTGGTAATCTCCGAAACGGAGATCGGCGGCGGGGGTGATGTTTGGAGGGATGGCTTCGCCAAGGACTGATTCGAGGGCGGCTGCGAGGCGCGATTCCAGGTTCTGGAGGAGAGTCATTTTTTGGTAAATACTGAAACGCTGAAACGTTGAAACGTTGAAATTTTTGTTTCAGCAAGGGTTGGGGATGGCGTTTTTCAGAGGTTTGGGATCAAGGATTTCTAAAATTTCGTCGCGAGTGTTTGCCTTACCTAGTTTGCGGCGCACCTCGCAGTTGGTGAACATTTTAGCGATCGCTGCGAGGGTGCGAAGGTGCAGGTGGTAGTCCTTGCGCGGGACGATGAAGAGAATAATGAAATGCACAGGGGCGTAGTCGAGGGCCTCAAAATCGATGCCATTTATAGAGCGACCGAAGACCGCAACGACTTCTTCCATGGTGTCGGAGAAGGTATGGGGGATAGCGACGCCCGAGCCGATGCCAGTGCTAACCTGGGCCTCGCGCTCCTCAAGAGCTTTGAGGACGTCGCCATGGCAGTTTTTCGGGATATCTCCGCGCTCGGTAAGGAATTCCACAAGTTCTACGATTGCAGGCCAATGCTCCGTGGCCTTCATATCAAGGAGGATCCGGTCCACATCGAGCAGATTGGCTAACTTCATGGAAATTCGAATCTTAGGAGAGTGCCATTACGGACTGTTGGGGAGGGGGAAGTATCGGTCTTGCAAGGGTTTAGCAAGAAGTTTCGCGATTTGAGGATAGACCCTATCTAGAGCGAATCAACGAGAGACCCGAGCCATGGCGAGTTGGTTGGCTGTTTGGAAATCTATTTAGGACGACGGTCTGCCCTTGCACGTCAGCGCTGCCGACTGCATTGAGGGGTGCAGAAAATTTCATGAGCACATCGAAAAAAGAGATTATAATCGGAACCAGGGGCAGCGATCTCGCCCTCGTGCAGGCGACCGAGACCGGGAGGCTTCTCGGCGAGTTGTTTCCGGATATTACGTTTTCTCGGAAAATCATCAAGACCACGGGCGACCGGCGGACAGATGTTTCATTGGCTAATGTCGCGAAGGCGGAGGGGACTTTCGACAAAGGTGTGTTCATCAAGGAGCTGGAAGAAGCACTTGCCGACGGCTCGATTGATATCGCAGTTCACAGCCTGAAAGATATTCCGACCGTCATGGATCCGAGGTTTATGCTCGCGTCCACGTTAGAGCGTGCTCCGGTGCGGGATGTTTTACTTACAAAAAAACCGGGCGGACTCGATGGATTGCGAATCGGAGCCAGGGTGGGAACCAGCAGTGTGCGGCGTGCGAAACAAATCGAGTTTCTGCGCCCGGATCTGGAACTTATCGATCTCCGGGGGAACGTCCCAACCCGTGTGAAGAAGCTTGCAGAGAACGAGCAATACGATGCAATCATTCTCGCCGAGGCAGGATTGGTTCGGCTCGATTTTATTTCGGAGGAGCCTCCCGGGGGCGACGAGACCATAGAAGGCCACCCCAATGCTTTTTGCACGCGTTTGCCGGAAAACGAATTTTACCCAGCCGCAGGGCAGGGGGCGATTGGTCTGGAAATCAGGCAGGGCGATGAGGAAGCGTTGGCCTACGCGAAGTCCATCGGACATAGCGGGACGTGGCTGAAAATTTCCGCCGAGCGCGAATTTCTCCGTCTCCTCGATGGCGGCTGCCACACTCCGATCGGCGTGTATTCTCACTTGGTGGGGGACAAGATCAGCATTTTCGCTAGGGTCTTTCCCGACGCCGGCGGCAAGCCCCGGACAGGTGAAGCCGAAGGCAGTGATCCGATCACCACCGCACTCGAACTATTTAATTCTCTAAAATGAAATCCAAAGGAATTTGCTATCTTGTTGGCGCCGGCCCAGGCGATCTCGGTCTCGTAACTCTTCGCGCTAAGGAGTGCATCGAAACGGCGGACGTCCTCGTTTACGACGCGCTGAGCAGCCCGGACTTGCTGCGCTGGACCAAAAAGGACTGCGAGAAAATCTATGTGGGGAAACGCGCTAAGGATCACGCAGTTCCGCAGGACAAAATCAACGCGATCATCGTCGAGCATACGAAGAATGGGAAAATCGTCACTCGTCTCAAAGGCGGCGACCCGATGATTTTTGCCCGCGGCGGCGAGGAGGCAGCGGAACTCGCGGATGCGGGAGTCGCCTTTGAGATCGTTCCGGGCATCAGCTCGGCAATCGGTGGTCCAGCCTACGCAGGTATTCCGGTGACGCATCGCGATCACAATACGCAACTCACGATTTTTACTGGCCACGAAGATCCGACGAAAGGCTACTCATCCATCGATTACGCGCACCTTGCGAAAACACCGGGGACGAAAGTTTTCCTCATGGGAGTCGCGCGTTTGCGGGAGATTACCAATTCCTTCATCGAGCACGGAGCCGCAGCCGACACACCGATCGCGCTTGTCCGCTGGGCGACGACCAATTCACAGTGGACCATCGAAGGAACGCTCGAAACCATCGCCGATATCGCCGAGAAAGAAGGTTTCTCCTCACCCGCAGTTGCGGTGATTGGGAACGTCGTCAAGGAGCGGGCAAAGATCAACTGGTTCGAGAAGCGTCCTCTTTTTGGAAAAAAAATTGTGGTAACCCGCACTCGTGAGCAAGCGGGTGACCTCAGCAAACGCCTCCAGAATCTAGGAGCTGATGTCATCGAGCTGCCGACCATCCGGATCGACCTTCCCGAGGATCGCGAGGGCTTCGCCGAGGGCGTCACCCACGCCCACGAATATGACTGGCTGGTGTTCACCAGCCCGAACGGGGTCGAGAAGTTTTTCGAAGCGTTTTTCGCCACCTTCGAAGATGCTCGTAGTTTGGGGAATCCTCGGATCGCCGCGATTGGCCCTGGAACCGCCGCGAAGATTCGTGAATACCGGATCGGAGTCGATCTGCTGCCGAAAAAGTTTGTCGCCGAGGGGCTGATCGAAGCGTTCAAGGAAATCAATGTGGAGAACCAGACAATGCTCTGGGTGAAAGCTGCCGAGTCGCGTGATGTGATCTACGATGGACTGATGAAACTCGGTGCCATCGTCGACGAATGCATCTCCTACCGCACGGTTCCAGAGACCGATGACTACACCGGGGCACAGGCAAAATTCATCGAGGAAGGCGCTGACATGGTCACGTTTACCTCCTCATCAACCGCCGAACATTTCTTCGCCCTGGATCTGCCATGGCCGGATCGATGTGTCGCTGCGAGCATCGGCCCAATCACTTCTTCGACCTTGAAAGAACTCGATCACAGACCTGCTGTTGAGGCCGCGGAGCACGACATCCCGGGACTGGTGAAAGCGATCGAAAATTATTTTCGTAAGTAAATATTGCAAAAATAATTCGTCGAAACCGAAAACGCGGATGGCAGGAGAGGTCGCGACGAACTGACGACGTGGCGATGACCGGAGCCGCCGACCGGGCCGAAGGGTGTGACTCGTCGTGCGGCCAGAATCAAAAGCAGGGTTTTACGAAGAGATTTTTGGCAAATGGTCTACCCACGAGTAACCATTTTGATTTGCTTGGAAAAATGAGGTTGTCCCATCCTCTGTCCCCTCTCTAAGCCGCGGCTTGCCCGTCACCAAATGTGCGTCTCCTGGTTAGTCAATAAAACCGCCACGATGCGGGAAGCGCAACATCACCTCGCGAAGCTTATGAAAGAGGTCCAAGCAGGTGAGGAAATCGTCCGCATCAAACGCGGAGTCAAGACCGCTAAAATCGTCCCCTACGAGTCTCTGACGATGCATCGCGAAGTCATGGGCATTTATTTTTGAGCGCGCGGTTCCTTGGGCCTCCGTCTGGTCGCGGGCCAATCATCTCGCCCGTCAAAAGGCTTCCCGCCACATCTGTCGGACGCTCGACATCGTCCACCTCTCCTTAGCGCTGGAGCTGGGTGCCAAAAATTTCCTCAGCTTCGATGATCGCCAAAACGTCCTCGCGAGATCCCTCGACCTGAAAACCCTCACGAATTGAGTTCATGGAGAAGGGTGTCTCATTTCTCGTTATTCGGCCTATCGGTATAACGGCAACAATCTCAACCGTTAGGGCAAAACTTGCTTTTGATGCTCGCACCCTTCGAGCATGGTTTGCAAGCTCCCTGCTGTGAATGCGGATGAGTCGTTTTGTGAAACAGCCTGCGGGTATGTGACGTATGGGAATCATGATTAAAACTTCGGCCCTACTTCTTTTTTCATTTGTCACTGTCGTATCTGCAGCTGAGAACACCGGACTCGGTGCGAAGCCGGTGGAGGGTGCCGAGGTTATTTTCGACGGTTCGCGTGAAATGTTCGATGCGAAGTGGATCTACTGGGAGGGGCCGCGTTTCGCTTCAGCCATGCCGATCAAATGGAAAATCGTCGAGGATCCGGTCGACGAAGGTACAGTGATGAAAACAGATGATCCTTTGGCCGAGGGCAAATACGGTGCGGCGGATATCGTCACTAAAAAGGAATACCGCGACTTTCGTCTGCACATTGAGTTCCTCGTCAACAACAAGGGTGGTAATAGCGGGGTTTATCTCCAGAACCGCTATGAAATCCAAATCAAGGACGGGGATAAGACCAAGCACGGTATGGGTGCTGTCATCAACGAAACCGAATCACCCTACGAACTTTACAAGGGAATCGGGAAATGGAACTCGTATGACATCGTCTTCCGCGCTGCGCGTTTCACCGACGGTAAGATGGAAGAGAAGGCGAAGGTGACCGTATATTTCAATGGCAAAAAGGTTCACGAAAATGTGACTATCAACCAAGTCTGGGGCGGCCAGAACTCGGGGATTGATGGCGGTAATGACGGGGGGAAGGGAATCACCGATAGACCCGGCGGCCTCAAGCTGCAGTGCGAAGGCCACGATGTCCGTTACCGAAATATTTGGATCAAGGAACTTGATCTTGGCGACCAAGGAACGGATTTCTGAATAGCGGAGCAAGGCTAGTGCCCTGGGAGCTCACTACCGTATCGGTGAGCGGGCAGTTATATTCCCGATCAGGGACGGCCGGGCCGGACCGTCCCTTCCTTTCGAATTTTTGGGGCAATTCGGCCCGGTTACCCCAAATTTGAACGCCAACGCCGGGTGCTCGGAAATGTAGTGAGATCACGCTACGCGCCAAGTGATGATCCCATGTCCCTTCTTGATATTGAGAGGTTGCAAGCGTCCTCCGCTTAATGCACATTAGTTGCGTGAGGGGCTCTCCAATGATACGCACGGTTCTTGTTCTTTTGGCGCTTGTCGCTTCGGGGATCGGGTTTGCACGTCTGACCGGTTGGGGGGGGGAGGTGTCGCAAGTTGCAGATAGGCCTGTAACTACGGGGATGAGTGGTTATATGAAACCGGCGCTCGAAGCAAAGGTTTTCATAACGCTTTCAGGATCGGCAAGGAGTGTTACGATCAACGGCTATCGGGGAGTTGTTGATTTCGGTGAACCGGTTGGCGGTGTATATGCCGGCACTGTAATGATTGACCGCGATTTATTGATGTTGTTGCTGGAGGTGGAATGGTTGGAGGAGACCAAAGGAAGAAATTTCGCAAAATTGGTTGTGGAAGCAAAGAATAGGGAAACCTTCAGCCATGTGTTCGATGCACCCGGTGACATCGATGATTTTGTGGAACTGCCGTTTTGAAAGAGAAAAGCCATCACGATTGTTGTGTGCATCATGGCCATCACCACGAGTTGGTGATTGCGGGGTTGTCTGTGGCTTATCGCGAGATCCTGGCACTCGATAGCGTTTCCTTTGCGACCTCGTGCGGAAACCGGGTCGCGCTGGTGGGACCGAACGGGGCGGGGAAGTCTTCTCTTTTGAAAGCGATCGCCGGGCTGGTTCCCAGACGCGGCGGTGAAATTCTCTGGCGGGGGACTTCGGTGAAAAAGTGGTCACGGGAGTTTGCGTATTTGCCGCAGCGCGAGGAGATCGACTGGTCGTTTCCGATCACCGTCCGGGGCTTGGTCGAGATGGGGCGATATCCTCAGACCAGTTGGTGGCGGAAATTTTCCACCGATGACAAACGGGCTGTGGACGAAGCCTTGGAAGCACTTAATTTAAATGACCTCCAGAACCGGCAAATTCGAGAGCTTTCAGGTGGGCAGCAGCAACGTGCCTTCCTCGCTCGTGCGATCGCGCAGGAGGCTCACGTTCTTTTGTTGGACGAGCCATTCACGGGACTGGATCGCAACGCAGCTCTGTCGCTCGGTGATCTATTGGAAAAGCTGGCTGGGGAAGGGCGCTTGATTATTGCTTCCCACCACGAACTCGGCTCCGTCCCATCGCTCTTCGACGAGGTATTGGTTCTCAATACTCGCCAGATCGCCTTCGGTCCTGTCACTACAACTCTCACACCAGCTTTGGTCGCGGATACCTTCGCGGTCCCTGTTTCCGAATCCCATGTTTGAAGAACTTCTAAACAGTCCGTTTTACCAACGTACCCTTGCGGCAGCGGCCTTCATCGGTTTTACAAACGGCTTCTTCAGTGGCTTCGTGGTATTACGAAGAAATGCGCTTTCGGTTTCCGCGCTTTCCCACACGATGCTGCCGGGAATCGCGCTGGGTATTCTTGTGACGGGAGTGCTCACGCAATGGAACGCGTTTTTAGGGGCGATGTTCGCGGCACTCATCGTCGGGCTTGGTGCAGTTGCGGTGTCGCGAGGCAAGCGGATCGCGGAGGGGACATCACTCGCCGTGCTTTACACCGCGGCGTTCGCAACGGGAGTGGCTATTTTACCGAAACTCGAAACCCGCACCGAACTGGAGCATTGGCTTTTCGGAGATATCTTGGCCGTCGGAAATACGGATCTTTGGATCGTATTTTCTATCGGTGCAGTGATTCTGATAGCGACAAATCTCCTGATGCGCCCGCTACTGCTCACCCTGTTCGAACCAAACGTCGCCGCCGCACAAGGAGTTCCTGTCCGTGCGATGCAGTATCTTGTTTTCGGGATGCTTGTCTTGGCACTTGTGTCATCGCTGCAAGCGGTGGGCTGCGTGCTCTCGGTTGGCCTTCTTGTCACTCCGGCGGCGACCGTTTCCTTGCTGACCGATAAAACCTCGGCGTTGTTCTGGGGCGGGGGACTTGTCGGGGGATTTGGCTCCATCGCAGCAGTTCTACTTTCCAGTCCGCTTGGTATCTCACCGGGTCCGGCAATCGTGATGCTGCTTGGGATTTTATTTATTTTAGCCTACCTCTTCAGTCCGAAGTACGGTCTGCTAGTGCCGAAAATAATCTCCCGAAAACTTCCATGACCGACCTCTCAGAAAAGCTAACCAACGCCGTAGAATCAGGAAAACTTCTCGAATCCGCCCGCAAGAATATCGATTCGCTCATTGCGGGTGCGGCAGGCGATCTTCCGAAAAACTCCGTAACCGAACTCCTCGATGCGGGAAACTTTTCCGAGCTCAACGATAGATTTTTCAAGACCCTGGCATTCGGGACAGGTGGACTCCGTGGGCGCACGATAGGACGCACGGTTACTGCTTTCGAGCTAGGGGCCGGAGGCCCGAACGATCGCCCCGAGTTCCCATGTGTGGGAACCGCGACGATGAACTACTTCAATGTCTCACGTGCGGTTCGTGGCTTGGTCGCCTATGTGAAGACCCTCGTCGGTAATGGAGGGAAAAAGCCTGTCATCGTGTTCGCCCACGATACCCGCCATTTCTCGAAAAACTTCGCTGACTTCGGGGCGCGGATCTGTGCGGATCTCGGCTGCGATGCCTATGTCTTCGAAGGTCCCCGGTCAACGCCGCAGCTCTCCTTTACCGTTCGCCAGCTTCGTGCCGACGCGGGAGTGGTCATCACCGCCAGCCACAACCCGGCGCATGACTGCGGATTCAAAGCAAGTTTCAATGACGGTGGACAGATCATCGAACCGCACGCTACCGGCATCATTACCGAGGTCAATGCGATCACCTCCGAGCGCTACGAGTCGCTTCCAGATAACCTGCAGGGTGAGGTCAAAGCTCTCGGCGAGGATTTCGATCACAAGTATGTCGATCTTCTTAAAACCCTGGTGCTCCAGCCAGAGCTATTGGAGAAATCGCCGGTCAAAATCGTTTTCACCAATCTTCACGGCACCGGCGGGCATATCAATGTCCCCATGCTCAGAAACCTCGGCTTTGAAGTGCTGACAGTTCCTGAGCAGGACATTCAGGATGGTCGCTTTCCCACGGTTGATTCACCGAATCCGGAAAATGCCCCGGCTCTTGCCATGGCGATCTCACTGGCGGAGCCGTCCGGTGCTGAGATCGTGATCGGGACCGATCCGGACGCCGATCGTATGGGCGTTGCAGTTCGTGATGACGAAGGGAAAATGATTCTTCTAACAGGAAATCAGATCGGTTCCCTGATGGCTTGGTATCGGCTTAAAATCATGTTCGAGCTCGGCTGGCTTTCGGAGGCGAACCGCACTCGCGGCGTGATTGTGAAGACTTTCGTGACCACCGAGTTGCAGGCAGCCATCGCGCATTCGTTCGGGGTTTCGGTAGTCGATACCCTGACCGGCTTCAAATACATCGCAGCCAAGCTCAAGAAATACGAGGATGCGATCCCGGCGGATAGGAAGGGCGACTACCGTTCGCTGAGCCAAGAACACACACGGAAACTGCGCTTGGAATATTCCCGCTTCTTCGTCTTCGGTGGTGAGGAAAGCTACGGGTATCTCGGATCTGATGCGGTCCGTGACAAGGATGCAAATGGCGCGACCCTGATGTTCGCGGAGGTCGCTGCTTACGCGAAATCTATCGGGAAAACTCTACCAGCTCTGCTCGACGACCTTTATAGGGAGTTCGGCTATTTCCTGGAAGTCGGCAAATCACTGACCATGGAAGGTGCCGATGGAGCAGCCAAGATCCAGGCGCTTGCTGGCTCTTATGCGAGCAGTCCGCCCGAGGAAATTGAAGGAGTAGAAGTCATCCGGTTCCGCGATTTTTCCGCTCAGGATATCTATGATCAGGAAGGCGACCTGCTACCGAAAGAGAAGATGTTGTTCTTCGACCTCGCGGATGGGCGTGCCTTCGCTGTCCGACCATCTGGAACCGAGCCGAAGATTAAATACTACCTCTTCGGCAAATCGGATGCTGGAAACAATCTTTCCGAAACCAAAATGGAAGTCGCTGCGAAGATCGATTCGCTCTGGAAGTGGATCGAGGAAGACGCGATGGCGAGGGGATGAAGCCTCCTCCAGACCTTGAAAACTTTCAATTCGAGGTCTGGGATCTGCCTGTAGTATTTGGCGTTTCCTGTGACGAGAGCAATGTTACCCCTTTGCGATCGAGTGTTTGCAGGACGTCCTTGATGCGATATCTCAGATCCAATTAACGAATTCACTTCTCTCCGTCCACGTTCTCAGAAGTAGTGGATTAGGGAGATCATCCTTGCCTTAACCTACCGGATGCCAGGTCGTTTTAAGCTCCACGAAATCGCGGATGTGGTAGAGTCCTTGGGCGGATTCCGCGAGCCAGTCATAGGGCTTTTCTGCCGCGATGAGCTTGGTGCGCTTCACCGATTCCGCCGCCCCTTGCTGAAGGGTTCTCCTTTCGTCCGCAGTGGCAAAGGCGGAGATTCCTCGGATATGTTCGTGGGTTGCGAAGGTCGGGAGGATATCGGAATTTTTTCCGGTCAGGAGATTGATCACGCCGCCGGGCAGGTCGCTGGTAGCTAAGATTTCACCGAGCAAGATGGCGGGGTAGGGGCAGCGCTCCGAAGCTAGGGCGATTGCCGCATTTCCGCTCGTGATGATGGGTGAAATCATTGAAATCAGACCGAGTAGCGGCGCGCTTTCCGGTGCAGCGACGGCGATGATTCCCATCGGTTCGGTGACGGAGAAATTGAAGTGCGGAGTGGCAACAGGATTCACGCTGCCAAGTAGGGACTCGTATTTATCAGTCCATCCCGCGTAGTGGACGATGCGGTCGATACTCGCGGAAACCTCGGCGGCCGCCTGTTTTTTCTCAGCAGCGGTTTTCGGGAAATGCGCTTCGACGAGTTCCGAGGATCTGGACTCAAGCATTTCCGCCATACGGTAAAGGATTTGGCCACGATTGTAGGCGGAGCGATTTGCCCAGCCCGGGCCTGCCTTTGCAGCCGCCTCGACGGCGTTCCGGACGTCTTTTCGCGTGCATAACGGGATGTTTCCGAAGAACTCCCCATTGCTGTCAGCGATTTCGTAAGTGCGGTTACTTTCGGAACGGATAAACGCCCCGCCGACATAACACTTCGGGGTTTTGGTGATCTGGAGGCGGGCCATTGCTTGTAAGATGTTAATCATCGCCTGAAAAACATCAAGGCCGGTGAGAGCGACTTTGCTGCCGCATCTAATCCGGCGGTGTCGCTCAAATAACCGGGTGTCTGTGACTTTCCGAAATCTGGATTGGACGCTAACGCCGTCTGCCTGCAAGCTTGCCGCACATGCCAGATCCGATTTATGTCAGGAACGCCTTCGCACGCATCGCAGACCGCTATGTGATGACCAACCATGTGCTCTCAATGGGAGCGGATGTCTGGTGGCGAAAGGTCGTCACGAAACGTATCAAAGCCCTGCGGCCTGCAAGGTTGCTCGATGTTGCCAGCGGCACCGGCGACCTCGCCCTCACGGTCCAAGATGCGCTCCCGGATTGTGAGGTCATCGCGACAGACTTTTGTGCGGAAATGCTCGATCACGCTTCAACCAGGGGAGTGACCAAAACCCTTGTTGCCGATGCGCTCGACCTTCCATTTTCCGACGCTGAATTCGATGTCGTCACCGTGGCTTTCGGGTTGCGCAATATGGCCGATTACGAAAAGGGGTTGGAAGAAATGCTGCGAGTCCTCAAGCCCGGTGGTCACCTCTTTATCCTCGATTTCTCGATCCCGAAAGGCTTGATGAGAGGCCCTTACCGTCTCTATCTTCACCACGTCTTGCCAAAATTAGCCGGTTTCCTCACCAAGGAAAAAGATGCCTACGAATATCTCGGAGGCTCAATCGAGCAATTCCCATCGGGCGAGAACATGATTTCGCTCTTGGAAAAATCCGGGTTTGAAAGTGCCGACTGGACACCTATGACTTTCGGAGTCGTGAGCGTTTACGAGGCAGTAAAAAGCGGTATACTTCCGGTAGTAACCAAAAATACACTCATTCATGAAACGTCGTAACTTTATAGGTATCACGCTCCCGCTAGCCATGTTAGGAACTTCCCGAGCTTCCGAATTGAACAAGCCGGAGCTCGTTTTCGGGGTGATCGCCGATCCACAGTATGCCGATGAAGATTCAGCGGGGAGCCGCTTTTACCGCAACTCACTTGAGAAGCTCGGCAACGCGGTTGAAGAGCTGAACGGAGCGAAACTCGACTTCGTCGCGACGGTCGGCGATCTCATCGACAGGGACTTCAAGAGCTTTGGTAAGATCATGCCGATTTATGCGAAGCTCAAACATCCGCACTACCCGGTTCTCGGAAATCACGATTTTTCGGTTGCTGATGATGAGAAATCCAAGGTTCATACCGCAGTCGGACTTGAGAATCCCTACTACTCGAAGGAGATGAAAGGCTGGCGTTTCATCTTCCTCGATGGCACCGATGTCGCTATCTATCGACATCCCGCCAATGATCTCCGAACTGCTAATGCGCGCGCTATGATCGGGAATCTTCGCGAGGAAAAGAAACCCCAAGCTCAAGTATCCAACGGGGCGATCGGTGAAGAGCAGATGAAATGGATTAAATCCGAGCTTGATGCCGCCAGCTCCGCAAATCAACGGGTCGTTGTTTTTAACCACTATCCGGTCATCCCTGCAAGGAACGGACACAATCTCTGGAATGCTGAAGAGCTCGTGGTCCTGCTTGGGAAATACGAAAATATCGCCGCTTACATGAACGGTCACAACCACAAGGGGAACTACGGAACCCACGCGGGCATCCATTTTGTAAACCTCAAGGGTATGGTCGAGACCGAGGAGAAGACCGCCTATGCCACGGTTCGTTGTTATCCGGACCGTCTGGAGATCGAGGGCTACGGCCTTGAGCCTGACCGTAATCTTGGGAAGCTTTAGGTGCTTGTGTGCGGGAGGTGGTGAAACTAGTTTCAGAGGTATGCGGAAAAAGGTTTTTGTGAGGCTTGGTTCGCGGATAGTTGCAGCACTGATTTTAATCTGCGCGACCGCATCTGCCGCCGAACGACCCAATATCGTGTTCATCATGGCTGATGATCTCGGGTGGGGTGATCTTGGTTCCTATGGGGCGACCCATTTTAAAACCCCGGCCTGCGACTCGCTTGCCCAAGAAGGGATGCGTTTCACCGATGCACATTCACCGTCGGCGGTTTGTACTCCCACCCGATATTCCGTTCTAACAGGTCGCTATGCGTGGCGGGGATGGCTCAAGAACTGGGTGCTGATGGAAAACCACCCGCTCTTGATCGAGAAGGGACGGTTGACGATGGGAAATCTTTTTCAACAGTCAGAATACACGACGGGGTGTATTGGAAAATGGCATTTGGGTTGGGGCGAGGAACTAAATACGGATTTCAGCGGGGAGGTAAAACCCGGGCCGTTGGAAGTCGGCTTTGACCATTTCTTTGGAGTTCCATACAGCCATAACAGCTCCGAGCGAATGCAAGTCTTCATGCGCGATCGGAGGATCGTAGGGTTGAAGCCGGGACTGGATTTCAAAAGCAAGGAGGCGATGAAGGATACAATACGGAAATTGGAGGACACGGCCATCGATCTTTCCAATGAAGCTGTGGCCTTCGTAGATAAACACAAGGATGAGCCGTTCTTTCTATTTTATCCGACCACGAACATTCATTTCCCCCTAACACCGAACAGTCGATTCAAAGACTCAACGAAAGCGGGGATCTACGGTGAATTCGTGGTCGAGTTTGACTGGGCGGTGGGGGAGTTGTTGGTGGCGCTTGAACGAAACGGACTTACTGAAAATACGATTGTAGTTTTAACTAGCGACAACGGAGCTAGGCCACACGAAAGCCTGAACGGCCATGCCTGCAACGGCCCATGGCGGGGAACCAAAAGGCAGATCTACGAAGGGGGTCACCGGGTTCCGTTGATAGTTCGTTGGCCAGCGAAAATTGAGAAGGGGGCGATTTCGGACGAGACGGTTTGCCTGACTGATTTCTTCGCGACATTTGCAAAGATTCTGGGGCAGGAAATACCGGAAAATGCCGGTGAAGACAGTTTTGATCTGACACCCATCCTTCTCGGGCAAGCACACCTAAAGCCCCTGCGTGAGAGCACGATTCATCACTCAGTCTCCGGGCAGTTCGCGATCCGGAAGGGTGACTGGAAGCTCATCGAAGGCAGCAGCCACGGAGACTACCCGAAGACTGCGGAAGGTAAAATGGATGTGAAAACCTACCGTCCAGAAAAAAATCAAGAGACTGGAGAATGGGCGCGGCTCGATTATTTCCAACTCAAACCCGACGGGAAATTCCAACTCTTCAACCTCAAAACCGACCCTGAGGAAAAGGACGACGTTGCAGATAGGAATCCCAACAAGGTAAACGAACTCCGAAAGCAGCTCGATGAAATCCGCAGTAAGGGAAGTTCTGCTTTCTGATACGTCACGCGTGACTGTTAGCGGCGGCCATATAAATGTCCTCGCGGTAGAGCCTGGAGAGAGACCCGCAGGAGCTTTCCGGGAGGTTTCCGGCGGCGCGCAGACCCGCGAGCATTCATGAAGCTTTGTCGGTCGTAGGGCGGTTTACTGAATCACCAGAAAACATGTGAAAACCTCGCCTGGAGACCGTTTTTGTGCCAGTATTGAAGAAATCTCCAAGGCTGTTGCGAAGGATCTCGGGACTGGCTGCTGTGAACCGGGACATGCCAAGGATGCCGATGAGATCTTCGCGGAACGCCGGGTCTTCGCAAAGCTTACAGCTCTCGATCAAAGCGGAAACCAGGTTGATGGTGTCGTTTTTTCCCTCGTTCATAAAATTTCCTGAGACGAGAAGGACTTTTTCAGGATGACCGTAGGAGAGGTCGGCGGAGGTAACGGGAGCCCAGCCGAATCCGCCGAGGATAGCCTCGGAATTGTAGGGTTCTCCGACGCAGTAGCCATCGATGTGGCCTGCCTTGAGATGGCGCGGCATGAGGGAAGGGGGGAGATTAAGGATGAGAGGAACTGAAACTTCACAGCGCAGATCGGTGAAGCCGAATCCCAACGCGAACGCAATCCCGGCAATGGACTGGGCAGCATCGAGTTCGCCATAGAAAAGTCTGTCGCGGACGGTCGCCCAGCCGATCTCACGCTGAAGCGTGACGTTCAAACCATGGCGTTCGAAAATTCCGGTTTCTTGTGCGATGGCAAGCGGGGCACAGTCTGTGAGCGGAACCTATCCAAGACGGATAGGCTTTGATTTCGCTAAACTCCTATCATTTGGCCGCATGGAATTTGGTAAGCGGTTCCGATGCCAAGTCCGCAACTTTGGCATAAGCGATACTTGTTTTCTCCCAAGCATTGATGCGGGGGATTGAATGATCATGGATTGGGTACCTGACTTGAGACAACTAAGAGCTCTTGTGGCTGTTGCGGAAGAGGGGAGCTTCACGCTCGCCGCCCGCAAGCTATTCGTCACGCAGTCGGCGGTAAGCCATTCGTTACGGACACTTGAGGATCAGTTGGGATGCCGCCTGTTGGATCGCTCGGGGAAACGGGTCGCCGTGACGTCAGAGGGGGGAATTCTTCTCAAGCGCTGTAAACGGGTGATTTATGAACTCGACCAAGCGACGCGCGATCTCGACGGACTGAAGCGCTGGGGCCAGACAAATATCCGGGTCGGCGCACCGCACAGTCTCTGCCATTTCCTGATCCCGAGTGTGCTCCGGGAATTTTGCGATTGTTTCCCGCGTTGCGAACCGAACATCGATAGGGAATGGGGAGTGTTTCACTCTGCCCAACGCAAGCCGATCTTGGTTGAGGAGACGTTTATCGGGCTTTGTGAAATGGCTTTTGTAAACATGCCGAGGTGAGGGGACTCACTCAGTTGTGACGAAATCAACGAGGTCTTTCCGACCTTTCTCCAGGTCAGGTGGATTCAAATAGAACATGTGCCCCGCATCGTATTCGGTGAATTTCACCTGATCCTTGAGGCTAGTGGGAAGGCCGATGATTTGGCGAAACGAATAGATAATTCCCTCAGCAGGTGTCGCAAGATCCGTGTGGGCGACCATGACGAGGACCCGCATCTTGGGGTTGTTGCGCATGGCGTTGGCGATACGGGGCGCGGTATTCACGATGCGGTTGTCCGCATCATATCTCCAAGGAGAGACCGAAGTGAGAATCTCGTAGGGCTGGTCTTCCTTCCAGCCGAGATCGTCGCCAAGGTAGGCGAGCATGGCAGTTGAGAAAGCACCAAGTGCTAGGGAATAGGAGGGGTCATATTCAGCTCTGGTGGCAGTCGCGTCGGTCGAGTCCCAGGCGACGCGCGAATCAAAACGGCCAATGACTTTGCCTTCGCCCCGGAGGAGTTCGGCGCGGAATTCAGACGGGTCCAGGCGCAAGGAATATTTCTCCCAGATCTCCGCAGAAATTCCACTCAGCTCGGAAAGCCTCTTCGCAATCCGCGTCTTTTCATCGGCTTCTATGGCGTTTCCTTTGAGTAGCGCGACTCCGTATTCTCCGTATGCGAAATTGCGAGCTGCTTTCAGAATCTCTTCGCGCTTGCCCTTAATCTTTCCATGATGGAGCGCGGTTGTGGCGTATGCGGTCAGGTAAACCTGATGGGTGAGTTGGCTGCCTTGTGATGGAATCAGCGTGCGGAAATCGAGGAGTGATGAAAGGAGGACGACTCCATTCAAGCTCATTCCGTATCGGTCTTGCAAGTGGCTTGCAAGACCTGCCGCGCGAATTCCACCGTAGGATTCACCACAGAGATACTTCGGTGAAGCCCACCGGTTGTTCTTCGTGATCCAGAGCCGGATGAAATCACCGACCGATTCAATATCGGACTCCAAACCGTGGAAATCCTTCTCGCTGGTGTCGCCTTCGGCATCGCTGTAGCCAGTCGAGACTGGATCGATAAACACCAAATCGCAGACATCCAAGAGGCTCTGGTTGTTCTCGATAACACGGACCGGTGGCGTGAATGGAACGGTTCCATCACCTGGAAGATCCACACGTTTCGGCCCGAGAATCCCGAGGTGGAGCCACACGGATGAAGAACCGGGGCCACCATTGAATGCGAACATGACGGGCCTTTTCGTGAGTTCTTCAACATCGTCGCGCGTGTAGCTGGTATAAAAGATTGAGGCGCGCGGTTTGCCTTTCTTGTCCTTGAGAAGCATTTTACCGACCGTGGAAGTATAGGGGACTTTCTTACCATCAATCGTCACTGAAGATTTCTTGCTAATCGGTTCGACGGCTTTTTCCTCTTTAGGTGGAGCTTCTTTTTTATCCTCCGGTTTCGGCTTTTCAGCAGAGAAGGCGAACTGGGTCAGGAAGACGGGAAGAAATAGTAAACGGATTGCTGTTTGTGCGGTCATGATTCGTAGTGCGCTAATAATCACCAGAACGGATTTTCTGCAACGAGCGAATATCTGCGTGAAGACGGTGATTTTTGAAAAGAAGCGGCGATGACGGTAATTATCGTCTGTTTTAAAACGATCGAAACTACAGGCCTCGACGGTCCACGGTATCCGCTAGATGAAATCCAAAGCCGTCATAAGCTGCTTTTCTGCCTATCCAGCTAAATCTCCCAACCTCGAGCACGGTTTATTTTAACTTGTTACAATATATGTAATACAAAACGAATATCATAGACGCCTGAGGAACCCGATTCCGATGCATTCCTTGCTGAGTATCAATGAAAATTCAGGTCGCATAGTTTGCGATGTCAGAATAGTTTTTTTCTACGCCTTCTGTTGGGTCCAAAGCATGGATTCTTCACTTTCTGCTGCGAGTGCAGGAGTTCGTCCGTGGCCCGAGGCACCCCAAAACCTCTCTGAATCCCTTTCATCGCATATCCCTAAGGCAATCGCACCTCCTTTGGCAGCTCTGGCGCTACTTGCTCTGGGATTACTAATTCCGATCAGCGCTAAATCCACCATCGCTCCCCCGCTATCCCGTCAGCCACAGGCATGGTCGGAGATCGACTCGCAGTTGGAGAAGCTCGCCGAGGATGCCGTGATCGATGAGGAATACATTGAAGAAATGGAAAAACACCTCGAACAACTGCGCGCTCAGGAGGAACAGGATTGGTTCAGTTACGCTTCGCTTGAAGCTACCGACAGCCTGAAAGAATCCCAGAAATCCAATATGGATAACCTTGAGCGGAATCTTGCGGAAGCGGAAAATGCTCTCGAAACTCTTGCCAAGGATGCGGGAAAATTGGATTCCGCCTAAAAGCAAAAGCTCACCGAAGAATTCGAGAAGGCCCTACATGGTCTGCAGAACGGAGCGATGAAACCTAACCCAGATCTCCTTGATAAGCTTTCACAGCTCGACCCCAATAACCTTGGAAAGCTATCTCCCGAGCAACTTTCTCAGCTTGAAGAAAATTTGGAAAAACTTCAGGAATCCCTAGAGAATGCCGCAGGAGGGCAAGGTCAAGGTGACGATTTGAGCGATCAATTGCTCAGGGGCGAGAAGGATGCTCTGGATGCCGGTGATCTCGCCTCTCTCGAAGCAAAAGACCTTTCACGTGCCATCCACGGCGATCTTCTCCAGCTCCAGGACGGCAAACACACGGTGGAAGAAGATGCTAGCAAAGTCTCCGCCGGTGGAGCCGCAGCCGCCGGGCAAGGTGGCGATCGTATCTGGAAAGAGTCCCTCGCGCCTGACGAACAACGTGCTCTTAAAAAGTATTTCGAGTGATATAGAGAGTAGGCTTGAGCCTACCAAGGTGTTCGGGTTTTAACCCACAGCCGCTCTATCCCACTTTCCCATCCTTGATCACCAAGGTCCGATCGCCCACTTCCGCAAGCTTCTGGTCATGAGTTACAACGATCAACGTTACTCCATGTTCATCAGCGAGTTGCAAGAGTATTTCCATGATATATTTGCTCGTATTTGAATCAAGATTTCCAGTCGGTTCGTCGGCGAAAAGCACGGATGGTTCATTGACGATGGCCCGCGCGATCGCAACCCGCTGCTGTTCGCCTCCGGACAATTCTGCAGGTAGGTGGTCGGCCCGGTCTTTGAGACCCACCCGCGCCAATGCTGCCAGCGCTGCTTCGGTCTGGTTAATCCCTGCGATAGCACCCGGCACCGCGACATTCTCCACAGCCGTCAGTTCGGGTAGCAGATGGTAATTTTGGAAGACGTATCCGATCGACTGATTCCGGAAACTTGCCTGAGCCTTCCGGCCTAGCGCGTAGAGATCGGTCCCAGCGATATGCACGGTCCCGATCTCCGGCTTTTCTAACCCGGCAAGCGTATAGAGCAAAGTCGTCTTTCCAGCTCCACTGGGACCACAGAGGAACACTTTTTCACCCTTCGAAATACTCAGATTGATCCCGTGCAGCACCTCAATCGACTTTTTCCCGATCCGATAGCTCCTATGTAAATCCCTAGTTTCAATCATCACCTCGCTCACCGCGCCAAGATGCACCGCCGCCCTGTTCCCTGTCCACCATTCATATCCCTTCTTGCTGCTTACGTGATTTTAAAAATTCCGAAACCTCTGATCCATCGAAATGCTGGCCAAGCCCTTCAATCCGTTTTAACAATCCCCGCATGACCCAACCCGTTATTCTTTTCTCAGGACAAGGTGCTCAAAAAGTCGGCATGGCACGTGATTGGATCGAATCTTCGCCAACCGCCCTCAACCTCGCGCATCAGGCAGATCTCACACTCGGTTATTCTCTCACGGAAATCATGTTCGATGGCCCCGAGGAAAGCCTCACTGCCACTTCGAAGTGCCAGCCCGCACTCTATCTCCACGGCCTCATCGGCCTGGCCCTGTTGAAGGAGCGCTTGCCAAATTTTATGCCCGCTGCCGCAGCCGGGCTTTCTCTCGGTGAATTCACCGCCCACGCCGCCGCCGGAACTTTTTCTTTCGAAGACGGGCTGCGCCTGGTCTCTCGCCGCGGAACTTTCATGGAGGAAGCCTGCGAAGCAACCCAAGGCGCGATGGCCGCTCTCATCGGCGGCAATGAGGATAAAATCCGCGCTCTCGCAGAAGCAACCGGCGTCGATATTGCGAACCTCAACGCGCCCGGCCAGATCGTAATTTCCGGCGATTCCTCGAAAATCGACGACGCCGTTGCGCAAGCCAAGGATTTCGGTATTCGCCGAGCGATCAAACTCAATGTCGCCGGGGCCTATCACTCCTCGCTTATGGCCAGCGCCCAAGAAAAAATCGCCACAGAACTCGCCAGCACCACGACCACCAGCCCGCGAATTCCCGTCGTCGCAAACTTCACTGCAAAACCTGTTTCTTCCGAAAGTGAGATCCGCTCAACTCTAACTTCGCAAGTCACCGGCTCGGTGCGATGGATCGAATCCATCCAATATCTCATCTCCGCTGGGCATCACAATTTCATCGAAATCGGCCCCGGCAAAGTTCTCGCCGGACTCGTCGGGAAAATTTCTCCCGATGCAAAAGTCACCTCGATCGAGGACCTCCCTTCCCTAGAGTCCGCCATCGAGCAGCTTTCCTGACGTGGCGGCGGATTTTATCCGACATGCCTCATGCAATATCGATGGAAGTGATCTCCAATGGACTTGATCGAAATCCTCTCTACCTTCTCATTAATCTGAGCCGACTCGCGCTCTCTAAACTAAATGCTTTCTACTTCTCTTAAATCCGACTTCCCCATTCTCGCGGAAAACGTAAACGGGCGCTCACTTGTCTATCTCGACAACGCGGCCACCACACACAACCCAACCCCCGTGCTCGATGCCTCGCGAAACTACTACGAGCACCTGAACTCGAACATCCACCGCGGTACCCATTTCCTGGCCCGCGAGGCGACTAACGCCCACGAGCAGGCGCGGATCATTGTTGCAAATCACCTCAACGCCGCTTCGCCCGATGAAATCATCTTCACCTCCGGATGCACTGACGGGATCAACCTCGCCGCCAACATCCTGCCAATTTCTCCCGGCGAGGAAATTCTGATCTCCACCCTCGAGCACCACTCAAACATCGTCCCGTGGCAGATGCTCGCGGAAAGGACCGGCTCAGTTCTGAAAATCATCCCCTGCGATGAAGATGGCGTTCTTGACCAAGCCGCCTTTGCATCGCTGCTTTCGGAAAAAACCGCAATCCTCTCACTTACTTGGGTTTCGAACGCCTTCGGGACGGTAAATCCAGTCTATGAAATGACCGCTGCTGCCAAGAAGCAAGGTAGCACGGTATTTATCGATGCAGCCCAAGCCATCCCTCACCTGAATATCGATGTTCAAACACTCGGTGCTGATTTCATCGTTTTTTCAGGCCATAAAGTCTACGCCCCCACCGGAATCGGCGTGCTTTGGGGACGGAAAGAACTCCTCGAAACCCTCCCGCCATGGCGCGGCGGCGGTGAAATGATCAAAGAGGTCACCTTCGAAAAAACCACCTACAATGACCTCCCTTTCAAATACGAAGCCGGCACCCCGAACATCGAAGGTGCGATCGCCCTTGCCGCTGCCCTCGATTACGTCAACGCGATCGGCCTTGGGGAAATACAATCCCACGAGGAAGCCCTCATCCGCCAAGCTGCCGAAGCACTCGCCGACATCCCCGGCATCCGCTTCTACGGTCCCGCCGACCGCATAGGCGCACTCTCCTTCGCCATCGAAGGTATTCACCACTACGATCTCGGCACCCTGATCGACCAAATGGGTGTAGCCGTTCGCACTGGCCACCATTGCTGCCAGCCACTAATGGCCCGTTTCAATACGACCGGCACCACCCGAGCCTCCTTCGCCCTCTACAACACTGAGGAAGACATCGAAGCCCTCGCCACCGCCGTGAAAAAGGCAGCAGCGATGTTGAGGTGAAAACTCCAAAACTTAAAATTCAACTTTCAACCGAGAGTTTCTCCAAGAAACTAGGCCACTCCCAATCTCATACCATCGCCAGCCCTACCCCAGCTCCTCTTCTTTGAAAGTTGAATATTGAAAGTTGAATATTAAATGAAAATTGTCCTCGGTATCACCGGATCCATCGCCGCTTACAAGGCTGCCGACCTCGCTTCCCAACTTATAAAGAATGGCCACGAAGTCCACGCGGTAATGACCAAGTCCGCTTGCGAATTCATCACTCCCCTCACCCTCCAGACGCTCACCCGGCAGCCTGTTCTGGTCTCGCTGGAGGACGAGAAAAACTCTTGGAAACCCGGCCACATCGAGCTCGCCGATAGCGCCGATCTTTTGCTCATCGCGCCTGCTTCCGCTCATACCCTGGGCCTCTTGGCCAACGGTCTCGCCCCAGATCCCCTCACCTCCATCTACCTCGCCCTGCCACAGGACACGAGAGTTCTCATTGCCCCGGCCATGAATGGAAAAATGTGGGAGCATCCCGCCACCCAGCGCAATATCGACCAACTCAAGAATGACGGTTGCGAATTCATCGAACCCACCAGCGGAGATCTAGCCTGCGGATACCAAGGCATCGGCCGGTTGGCGGATCTTGCGGACATCCTAGCTGCCGCCAACGTGTGATTCCCAGCATAGGAGAATTCCATCTAAAAGAACAAAAACACCCGGTGCCGCGTTCTCCAGAACCCGAGTAAGGCGGCTCGCGTTCTGGAGAACGCGGCTCCACTCTGAAAAGAAAGGCAAGCTCACTCCTCCTCGGTGAGTGCTAACGGGACGCTTAATCAGAACTTCCCAAGAGCCGCTTTCATTTTTCCCAGACCCTCCAACATCCGTGCACGCGGACAGGCGAAGTTAAACCGCACCCAGCCGGGGCAGCCGAAGAAGGCTCCGTCTGAAAGGAAGAGGCCGGCTTCTTTTTCAAAGAAGGTCGCAGGGTTATCTACGCCTAATTTCCGCGCATCAATCCAAGCGAGATAGGTCGCTTCGGGAGCGTGAATCGAAAGGCCTTCGCATTCTTCGTTAATGAAGCGGACAAGCTCATCACGATTGCTTTTCAGGTAGGCGACGAGTTCCTTTCTCCACGGCTCGCCTTCCTTGTAGGCGGCTTCGGCAGCGAAGTATGAAAGCGCGTTAATCTCCGCGAGCGTGTGCCCGCGGGCCGCAGAAAACTTCCTTCTAACCGAATCATCCGGAATGATCGCATAGGCGTAACCAAGTCCGGCGATGTTCCATGTCTTGCTCGGCGAGAGCAAAGTAATCGCGCGTTTGGCAAGGTTGTCGGGAAGCTGAAGCGCTGAGAAATGCGGGGTCGCCTCCTCGTCGTAGATCAGGTCGCAGTGAATTTCATCGGAGACTAGGATAAGATCGTGCTTCGAGCAGAACTGCGCGAGCTGGATCACCTCAAGCCCCGTGAAGGCCCGGCCAGTCGGATTCTGCGGATTGCAGAACAGGAAAACTTTGGTTTTTTCCGAAACCGCTTCCTCCATTTTCTCCCAGTCGAATTCCCACCGCTCATTTTGGAAAACATGGTCGACAGTGAGGAGCTTCGCTTTGGCATCGTTGTGAACCCCGAGGAATGGCGGGTAGACGGGAGTGCACGTCATCACTTCATCCCCTGCCCCACAGAACGCGCGAGCGGCGAGCGAGAGCGCGGGAACCAGCCCGCCGAGATGCACGAGTTGGTCCGGCTTGAGCGGCACCTTGCGACGTTCCTGTACGTATTCGGCGACAGCTTCATTAATCCCATCGTGCGGATGCGCGTAGCCGAAGACCCCGTGGTCGACCCGATCGCGAAGCGCTTTAAGAATCGCCGGAGCAGAAACAAAATCCATGTCAGCCACCCAGAACGGATCAAGCTCCGGCTTGCGGTCGAACTTGATGCAGCCGCTTCCTTGCCTCGGGATGATCGTATCGAAATCAAAATTCATAACGCCGGGAGGCTGGACCGCGATAAGCCTGTTTGCAACCGCCAAGGACCGGAAAGGAATCGCAATTTGGAAATCTCGACCTGCTTGGCATCATCTCACCCCGGGCCTCCTCACGCGCCTCGACGGCTTCCTCCTTCGCGCTTCGAAAAACGCCGCAATCCGCACGGAGCCGCGTTCTCCAGAACGCGAGCCCTCCCCCGCCATCAAGTTCTGGAAATCACGCCCCCCCTCCCCCCATCCACCGGCCCGACCTTATCATTCACTTGGATACGCCACATCTCTCTTTCGACTTTCCGCACATTCGCGTGAACGAGTACCGTCCCACAGCTTCCGGCAACGGATCATCGGGGCAGATTTTCGGGTCCAATGAACCTCAATCCCAATAACAACGTTGATCCTTCAATTAAAAGTATGCCAGGCAGCTTTCTATGTTTCTCAATTACCAACTCGAAATCGACTGAAATGCGCTACGAACTCGTCATCTACTGGAGCAAGGAGGACAACGCCTTCCCCGTCTGCATGGCCGCCGCCCAATAAGGAGAAGGGTGTTTCCAACCCCTTCACACAACCCAAGTCTTCCAATCCAAGCCCCGCTTCACAACAATCCAAGTCTTCCCAACCACCAGCCCAAACTCCAAACTCGCCAAAATCCAAAAGCACCGCAGCCTCCAAACATACCCGCGACCTTGAAAGCAATCGACGCAACCGTCTCCGCCGAAGGTGTCGTCACCCGCTCCGAGCCTGTCCACGGCCCATGCAAGGCTGTCGTCACCCTTTTCGTCGAGGAATAGATACCCAATGCCGTCACACGCAATGCCATGGACGAACCGACAGACGACCTTCCACGTTACGCCAACGCTGCGTAAGCAAAAGCCGCCCTCGGAATCTGATGCGAGAGATCAACTAACTGACCATACCGCCACCCCGATCCTCACCGGTTCCCACTCCGAACTCCCCGGCTGCATGGCCGACGCCCAATAAGGAGAAGGGTGTTTCCAACCCCTTTCCACAACCCAAGTCTTTCAATCCAAGCCCCTCAAGCACCCCATCCCTGCGCCGAAAGGCAAGCCCGCCTACGCATGAAATCAGCCCTGAGAATCTGAACCCAGAATTGATGAGCAAATCCCGGAAAATCCTCACCAAAATCCTCTCCGGACGCTCCGACGCGAACATCTCCTTCTCCGATCTCTGCCACCTCCTGGAGCGCGCAGGCTTCACCCGCAAACTCGGAAAAAGCCCAGCCACAAAAATTCATGGGGTCAGACAAAATGCAGGATTGATCCGCCGATTTTTTTCGCTTTAATGGGTCCGGCACCGCCGCCAGGCCTTCTCGATATGCACCTCGCGACCGACCACACCCAGGTTGTCCAGAAAGCCGGGGAGATCAGCTTCCTGAGTCGTCGTTGGACGATCACGCCCGGGGAAACAAAGCAGGTGACCATAGTCCAACAACCGGGGAGCTTCCGGATCATCGCCCGTCCGGCCACAGCCCAAACACCGCATTGTCCCGACATCCTCGCGGAATACCGTCCCTAAACAGCATTGAAAATTAGGAAATATTGTCCACTTTTGCTCAGTCGTCGATAATTTTAAAAAAAGATTGCAGTCTCATCAAATTTTTTTTTGAGGTAAATCAATAGCCTCAGAAATTCAATCAACGGAAAAATCAAAACACAAAAACCACTCATCCATCAAATCTCTGAAAGCGAAAACAACCATCCTCGTCCTTGCACTTTCCACCCCGCTCCTTCAGGCGGCTGTCACCGTAGATAGCGACATTGCAAGCAACCCTGCCTACGACTCCGGCTGGACAGATGGCACGGACGGTGGAACCTCAGCCACATTCGGAGCCTGGGATCTCAAGTCCACTGCCGCGTTTGCTGGCCATTTCATCGGGGACTCAAGATCTTGGGCAGCCCCGCAGCGAATATCAATACCTCGGGCGAAGCGTTCGGAATGTTCGGACATTCAAGCCAAACCTCCGAGTCGATCCGCAGCTTCGGCGGCAACACCTTGGGCATTGGTCAGACCTTTTCGCTGGATCTCGCGGTGAACTTCCGCAACGGTAACAAGGGCTTCGATTTCCGCGATTCATCCAGCGTAGTGCTGTTCAATTTCAACATCGGTGCTGACGATTATGTCGTAAGCAATGCCGCGACCGACAACGGGACTATCGGGAACAACTACTCTTCGGATACCGCATTCGCTCTGGCCTTCACCCAGACTGCCGCTTCCGCTGGCACTTGGACAATCTCCCGCAGCGGCGGCGTGACAGGTCTTGCTTCTGGAGCATAATAGCGGTGTGCCCGATAATTTTAAACTTTACGTATCGGGAACTGACAATGGTAATGCAGAAAACAACATGTTCGCAAATAACTTTAACGTTGTCCCTGAGCCATCAGCAGCCATTCCCGGAGCCATAGGTTCCCTGATTCTACTTCGCCGCAGGCGCTAACCCCCCGCAGACGCTCCCGTCTCCTTCCCCCAACCTGCGGCCGATCCCAACGGCTGTTTCAGGCGCATCTCGCAAGGGAGCAAATTCCTAGCAGAGTAAAAATCTGTCAAAAATTCGTAAACCGGATCCGGGTGAGTGACCGTATGTAAATATGACGAACCCAAGGTCGTACATTACTCAGCTGGTATCTTGCCAACCAAACCCTGAACATGTTGTTCGTGGTTGGGCACGGATCTGGGGGATGGCCAAAGCCAGTGGATTCCTCCGCAATCCTTCACACACCTTGTCGCCCCTCCTAATGAAACCAATACTCATTCCGCTGGGCATCCTCTCGATCACGTGCGCCCCGGCTTTCGCTGCAGACGTTGACAACGACCAAGCCGACCGGCCCGCCTACAAGGATGGCTGGGCAACTGGCGGCGATGGATCGACCTCGCCCGCTTCACTTGGCGAATGGGTTTTGGGCGACAATGCCACGGATCCCAACATCGCCATCGCGAGTTCCGGTGGCCTTGGCAGCGGCAAGTCCGGTATCGACACGGGTGGTGTCGCCTTCCGCCTGCTCGATCCCACGAATGGCGACGTTGACGTGTTTCGCTTTATCGATCCAATGGGCTTGGAGACCGGTGAAACACTCTCCATCGACATCGCCGTGAACTTCCGTGGCAGATACAAGGGCATAGACGCACGCGACAATAGCGACGCGACGGTATTCAACTTCAACATCGGCGCCGACGACTATGTCGTGGACAAGGCAGCCACCGGCAACGGTTCGATCGGCAACACCTATGACACCCGCACGGTCTTTACCATCGCGTTCAAACAGGAGACCAACACCGAAGGAACCTGGACTATAGCCCGCAGCGGCGGAATTATTGCCACGGCCACAGGTAACTATTCCGGGCGGATACGCAGACTCAAGATCTACAACGGCGGACAGGATGCCGAGCCGGAAAACGCTCTCTACTTTAACAAACTCAGGGTCTTGCCAGCTTCAAAGTAAATGTGGTTCCACACCCATCTGCCGTGTCTGCCCGATGCCATCGTTCGCTTCGCAGCGCTGCCCTTTCTTGCTGCGGCCCTCTTTGCCTGCGACGGCAAGGTGACGAAGCAGGAGCAGCCCGCCGAGGCCGGGACGGGCGGGGTATATCTCGTCGATGATTTTCCCGGACGGGACGACCGCGAGAAGATCAACAATGCGCTGGCCGCAATGGAAAATATCGAGGGCGAAAAGACCTTACGGTTCGCCGACCGGGAATATCTGGTCCGGCCCGCCTCCAAGGACAGCTTCGATCCCGTGCTTGGAGGCACCAATCTCCGGAACCTGACCATCGACGGCAGCGGCGCCGTGCTGGTCGCACTCGACAGCCTGGACTGCCGCAAGGGGTATTTCTTCCGGGTTGGCAAGTTCAACGATCTATCCGTTAAAAACCTGACGCTCACCTACCGGCCAGCCCCTTTCGTCCAAGGCAGGATTGTCAGCGTGGATCAGGCTAACAACCGCACAGCGATCGCTCTGGACCCGTTGTTCGGCGATGTCGAAGCCCTCGTGCAAACCCCCATGTCCAAACTCTGGTGCCGCGTCGGCCAAAGCGAAAACGCGCTCTGGCCCAAGCAGGGGAGCCCCTCTTGGATGGATGTCGGCGTTGATGACTCCGGCAGGCTGATCGCAGAACCGGCCGGGCCGGGCCGCGTCACCGTGAGAGCGGGCTTTTTCGATCTTGCGCTCACCCTCAACGGAGAATACAACTAGCAGCCCGGAGATCCCCTGGTGATATGGAAACGCGGCGCACAGGACGGCTTCTACTTCGAGGAAGGGAGTGGCTTGTCGCTTGACAACATCCGCGTGGAGGCCGCCCTCCATTACGCCATCAAGCTGCGGGGAGTGATCGGCGCTACCGTGGCGGATTGCCATGTCTCCCCTGCACCCGGGGCGATGATTTCCGGCAGTGCGGATGGGATCGACGTGCAACAATCCAGGGACATCGTCATCGAAAAGTGTGTCCTTGTCGCCACGGGAGACGATGCGATCTCCTTTCTCAACCACGGTCACGGCGACAACGGGCTGTTGTTTGAGACCCGCTTCGGATCCCCTTATCCCGAGACCAACGAAGATGTCGTGATCCGCGATAATCTGATCGAGGGGGGGAACCGGAATGCCATCCTTCTGCTCGCGTCCCGGGCAGAAATCTCGGGCAACACTCTGCGGCACACGCGGCAGTATGGAATTAAGTTCACCGGTGATGACACCCGCATCAGCAACAACCGGCTCACGGAACTGGGCTCGTTCGCAGCCTATCGCCACATCACCGATGAACTCGACACCGGAGTCATCTGCTCCGATGAATGGAATCAACGCGGCGCTTCCATCCGCGACAACGTGATCGAGGACTGGCACCACATGCCTGCCATCTTGCTCAAGTCGCTCACCAACGCTAGGGTGACGGGCAACACCTTCCTGATGCAAAACCCTGGCCGCTTGGGTGAAACCCCGTTCAATCCCTATCTGAAAACCATTCCAGCGGTTTGTGTGACCCACGGCCATTTCAACGGTGCGACAACGCGAAGTTCCGAGATTGCGATTGATGACAATGTCATCCAATCCCGCGGAGGATGGCGGGATGCCGCGGACGCCATCGTCATCAACGGATCACATGACAGGGTTGAAGCGAAAAACAACGAAATCAAAACCCTTTCCGCCGCCATCGACGCTTCGCCAAGGCTTCTACCGGCAGGCTTGTCTAGCCCAACCGATGTTTTAGAAATTCCCCCCAAAAGCAATCTCCTGGAAACTCCGCAAAATAAAATCCTTAGCAGTGATGAATAATCCCGACCACGAATTCATCAGGGAACTGACGACAAACCAAGGACCCGTCCTTGCCTACATTCGCTCCCTCGTGGGCGGAAGTCCTGATGCCCAGGATATTCTGCAGAAGACGAACATCATATTATGGGACAAGAAGGAGGATTTTATTCCAGGAACGAACTTCAAGAGCTGGGCATTTGCTGTCGCACGGTATGAAGTGCTCGGTCACCGGAGGCGGCTGAGGCGCAACGGTTGGTTGGTGTTCGCCGACGATGTCGCAGAACAAATCGCCCGGGATCTGGAGGAGGACAACACGGACTGGGAGCATTCACTACGCGCGCTGCAAGGATGTCTGGGGAAACTCCGGTCGCAGGACATGGAGTTGATCCAGATGCGCTATTCGGGCAACTGCGGGCTCGAAGAATACGCGAAATCCCTGCGTCGGAGTTCCGGAACCTTGAAGGCCCGCTTGTTCAAAATCCGCGCGGTGTTGCGACGTTGTATTGAAAACTCTATCTCGGATAGCACCCAAGGCACCATTTCAGACGGGGAGGTTTCCGCATGAAGCTTCGGGACGATGAAGCGACGATTCAGAACCTCATTGATGGAAAACTCGGAGAGGTGGAGTTCGGGCGTGTGGAGAATAGAATGCGCAGTGATAAGGAATTCCGCCGCCTGTATCTGAGTTACGTGAAATCCCACCATCTGCTGATCGAGAAATTCGAAACTAGTGGCGAGGATGTCGCTCGGTCGCGTCCCGGACCTATTCTCGTCCGCCGCCGTCGGGTGATGTTCGCCTTGGCTGCGGCGATCACGATGCTTGCGATCGTGGCCACCTTGTTATGGCAAGCTGCACCACAGCCACAAGCGACGATTGTTTATGGCCCGGAATCGAAGGGGCGCATTGAGCACCCCGAGGGAAAGATCGGAAACAACAAGCTGTGGGAGGGTTCGACTCTGGAACTCGACAGGGGGTCTGTCTCCGTTCTCATGCCAAGCGGAGTAAAGGGGTATTTCGAAGGTCCGGGGAAAATCGAGATGGAGAATCCCAATCGACTGCGGCTTCATTCGGGGCGTATATGGTTCGATGTGCCCGATGGGGCGGAGGGTTTTGTATGCGTAACTAACTCGCTTTTTGTCGAGGATTTGGGAACCGAGTTCGGAGTGATCGCGGATCAAGGCCGTCCGGAAGAAGTCCATGTGATCGACGGGAAAGTTAGGCTTCATCCCTTTGAACGTCCATCGGAGATACTCAGCTTGGTGAAAGGTGAGGGCACCGCGTGGAAAGACCGGCAGCTCACCGCAGCCAATGCCCCGGCGGGATTTTCAGCGGCGTTTCCAGTGAAGATCGTGGTGTTCTCCGATGATTTTATTGATGCCGACGGCACCCCTCTGGAAGGCAAGGTTCCCGATGTCGGAGCTGGCCCGTGGCGGGCAACCCTGGGTGGAATGGAAGTTAGGAATGGCGTTCTTGACACCCATGGAGAGCTGCGCAAAGCCGCCTTTGCTCCCCTCGGACTACCGCATCTGAATGATCTCACCCACATTTTCCTCCTGACCGTTGAGGCGCACGGCTCGGGTTCCGACGGCTGGGCGGGCGTGAGCTTATACACCGGTGATCAAGAGCGAATTTTCGTCGGAGATCCGTGCGGCGGCCGCGGTGATTGGGCGCTTCACCCGGTGGGCTGGCAGGCCATCAGCGCATGCCCCCTGCTCGCGGGAAAAGGTACGGTGACCCTAAGGTATAACTACCGGACGGGCCTGGCGGAATTGTTCGAAGGAGAAGAAACCACCGGCATTCCGCGCGCCTCCCAGTGGATTGCTCCGGGACTTGCATTTGATCGCATCCGCATCGCCAATGGGAGCATGATGGATGCGATTCTCGATGCCGGCGGTAGCGAAGCGGCAACGAAATTCTACGATACGATCAACGTCCGGAGCAACATCGCCGTGAGGAAGATCAAGGCGACCGTGTTGTCGGCTGAGAATTCCATCCGGAAAGCCAACTAACTGCCCGCTCGAATTTTCCTGATTGGAGACCGTGCGTGCGGATCACACACGAACCTCATCCCGGATTAATGTTTTTTCGAAAATCCGTAAACCGAATCTTCGAGCCGACCGTATGTAGTATAGAGGACAGAATTATCGCTCCTTTCAAGAAATCCATCAATCAAACCCGCTGAAATGAAAATTATGAGAAACAAACGCCACACCCTACTCGGAATCACATGTCTATCCGCGCTCATGCTTCCCTGCCAGTCAGCGGTCTTGGGAACCTCGGACGCCTCCCACACGGTTTTCAATAACGGTTGGCAGACCGGTGATGATGGGGATGTTACCGGAAATGCCTTCAACGGCTGGTTCCTGAGCACCACCACCGGAACGGGCACGGCGGGTCACCAAATCGGGGATTCCACACTCACCGGGGCAAATATCAACAGCGGCGGAAGATCCTTCATCATGTTTGCGACAGGGGTCCGCCAGGCTGATGCCTACGGGTTCTTCAATGGTGCTTTATCGGTGGGCCAGACGTTTGCCATTGATCTCGCAGCCAATTTCCGCAACGGCTTCAAAGGAATCGATTTGCGCAATGAAGGGAACGACGCGGTGATTTTCAACTTCAACATCGGTGGCGACGATTATTCGGTTGGCTCCGCAACAACTGGTAACGGATCCATTGGCGCTGGCTACAACGCCAACTAGGTTTTTCGTCTTGCCTTCACGCAGTCCACTGCGGGCGGCGGTAATTGGGCGATCACCCGCAGTGGCGGAATTTTGGATTTTGACACCGGCACCTACACAGGGGTGGCCTCAAGCTTCAAGCTCTACGTCGGCCAGACCCTTACCGGAAATGCAAACAGGCTGGTGGCGAACAATCTTTCGATTGTTCCAGAGCCGGCGGTCGGCCTTTTGAGTATCCTAGGACTTCTGACCCTGCTCCGCCGCAAGCGGTGACTCCGGAGACCTGGGTCTCCGGCAGCGATCTCGTCAGTGCGGAACCCGCGTGAGCGGTTGTATGCAGATGTGACGATTACGTAGTTGAAAATCTGTCCGTTAAAGCTGATCACCATATGAAACAAGTGAATCATTCCTGGCAGCGTGGCTGCCGCACGACCCAAGGCCGTGACGTCATTCGCAGACGCCCGCTTCCCGGACACATGACCGCCCGGAAGCGCGGCATGCCGGCAGTAACTTGTCGCCGGCGCAGCGGATTCACCCTTGTCGAATTGCTTGTAACACTGGCGATCATCGCTGTGCTGGCGGCCTTATCCACCCTCGGCGTCCGATCCATGAAAAATGCTGCGGAGGCGGCGAAAAGCATGGGAAACCTGAAAAACCTCGGGGTAGCTGCAGCTACGGCCTCGACCGACAACAATGGCAAGTATCCGGCGATGAGAGTGTTTCCGTGGGATCCCGATGGCTACCTGGCCGATACAGACTCGGGCTTTTACTCAGTAGTGAAGCCAGGTTCGATCGGCGAAGTCCTAGGCCCCTATCTGGGAGCAGAACCGGTATCGACGATGGACGTCGATCCCGCGTTGATGCCGGAAATTTTCCAATGTTTCGCAGCGACGCAAAATTCCAGCAAGCGGTGGATCAACAGGTTCGGCGCCTACCGCTTCAACTATTATGCCATCGGGCGGGCCCCCGGGGCGGCAGACGCGATGATCTTCATCGACACTTGCTGGAACGACTGGGCGAAGGCCGATTTTTCCCATCAAAATCCTACCGGTTTGAATGTCGCCTACGCAGACGGGCACGTCACGTTCATGGACTATGCTGCTTACACGAGACTCAACCCCGCATCGTCGGCGGAAAAAAAGAACCGGTTTTTCACCCAAGGTTGGCTGGATTAAAGGCCAAACCAAAGGGTGTACAGCCTACTTGAATTCATGGGGAATTCATGGCAGGGCGTTTGTTTGGCTGGACTAGTCTTGGCAGGGGGCTGCAGTTTTGATGATTTTCAATGACTGCGCACGGTTGTCGCGGTAGTGATCGAAGGCGTCGTTGAGGGAGTCGAACTCTTCGAAAGGGATCACGGCGAGCAGGGCGTTCCTTAGCAGGGCAAGGTTCTTGGCTCCTTTCGGATTCCTTTTCGGTGCCCGGTCTTCTCGCCAATACGTGGCGTCGCGTTTCCAGCCTGTCCGCCGTAGCCTTGGCGTAGGAGGGTGGTTGAGGTTTTCCACGCTCCAGTGTTCCCGGATGATACGGACAAGCTGGGCCGCTGTTTTTTTTCATACACTATCGAGGTGCCGAACAGGCGCACCGACATTTCGGGTTCGGAACCTTCCGTCGTGGATTGGTAAATGCGCGTGCATTTGATGATCTGGGCGATGTGGGGAAAGGGACTTACTTCGGTATCCACCGCCACTACGGTGAGATCCCGGACTTCCCATCTGCCATGCCCGCGCTCCAACTCTCCGGTCAGATCCACCGGGCGGTCTTTCAGAAGGTTTTGCGCGTATTTCCAGTAGCTTTCCTGGTTTGCTTTGATTGCTGAGAGGTTGTCCCCTCCAAGTTCGTGGATTATGCAATTCGTTTTTTTTGGGTGTGCAGCGCGTCGGATGTGATCGTGGCGTTCTCAATGAACCAGTCGCATTTTTTAAGTAATTCCTGGGCTACTGGGAGTTCGCAATCGTCTTTCGCTCCGCTGTAACTTTCCATCGCGACGGGTCGCCCGTCCTCATGCCGGCACAAGGTGACGATGGCTCCGAGGCTGTGGCCGAGGTCTTTTCCGTCCAGTGCGAGGCTTTTGGGAAGCTTGTCCTGGTGGACGGCGAGCCACCGATTGAGTGCGTTGGCCAAGGCGTGGGGATCCACTCCGTTGATGAAGTTGTTGAGCGCGTCATAGCTTGGCATGACGAGCCTTCCGCCTTTATTGCGCACGTTGAGTCCTATGGCTTTGCGCTGGCTTTGGTTCAGGGCGGTGCAGCGTTTCCAGATGGCTTTGACATGCGGGGCGCCGACGAGCAGTCCGTGGGCGATGAGGCAGAACATGGCGATTTTGGAAAAACGTCTGGAGCAGGGGTTGCGGTGATCGGGAATTTCATAAAAGGCGTCCGAGAGGCTGCGCAGGTGCTTGCAGGCAAGGGCGCATCGCGCTCCGGCAACTCCCTCGCAGGTTCCTTTTTGAAAAATTTCCGGGAGAGGCGAAGGGCTGGCGAGGAGTTGCTGTGCGCTTTTCTCAAGCGGATAGACCCAGTATTTTTTGGGGCTTTTTGCATCGGTATAAAATTCGCTTTTATGGCGTGCGAATCCTTTGCTAAATCCCAGCGCGATCCAGTTGCTTGCCTTGTAGATGTTGCCTTCGTGAAGTTGCGGATCGCTGAAACTTTCGGCAAGGAGGGGACGGTAGCCGTATTTTTCCTCGAAGTGATCGGGAAGCCTGCGCAAGGCGAGTCCCATACACCGGGTGGCGAGGTTGGGTTTGCGCCGGGATTCGAGAACGAGGAACCTCCGGAGCTGGGCGACTAGCGGCAGGCGGCTGCCTCTGGTGAGCGGATCCCAAGATATCCAATCGTCGCGGTCTTTGAGCCTGAGTGCTGCCCCCGACCAGCAGAGCACGGCGCAGAGCACGGGGTAGTCCTCGTCTCCGTCGGTCTCGTAAATGCCTTGCCAGATAGTGTTTCCAGCGGGGCGACCGGCTTTAAGGTAGTGCTCGTCGTTGAGGACGGCGCGCAGTTGAGCGATCTCGAATTCGGTGGTGGCCTGCCTGATTTCGAAGGTTTGGGTGACTGGGTCGAGAGGAGAGCAGATGTGAGTGGATTTCATTACCCGCTTAACCTGCCCGTTTTAGGGGCGAAGTCTAGCGAAAACGGAAAATCACTTTTGCGATAAGATTTCAACGGGCGGCAGAACAAATGCCCTGGCTGTGATTTGACGGCGGGTATGATTTTACTGGCCGTCTATGTCTGCTGCGCTCCATTGTGATCAGTGGGAGGATTGGAACCACAGATTACACAGATTACATAGATGGACACAGATTTTAAGAATCCGGGGGAACGGCCATTCAGGTCGGATGCGAATGGCAGGGCTTTTTGCCGGATTTTCAGGATTGACACCGTTGCCTGAAACTGCTCACTTGAACTAATGATCTCGACCGTAACATCCCATGTCCTAGATACAGCCGATTCCAATGGCTGGCTGACGTGTGTGGAGAAGTCGCGGCAACAGCGGAGCGATGCGGGGCAGTTTTTCACACCGGCTCCGATTGCACGGTGTCTGGCTGGATGGTTTGGTCTGAAGGGGTTGAATCGTCGGGCATTGCATCTTCTTGATGCCGGGGCAGGTGTCGGGGTGCTGACGGCGGCGGTGGTGGAACGGATCATGAAACTGCAAGCGGCAGGGGCTTTACCGAAGCTGGAGACGATCACACTGGAGGTCTGGGAGTTGGATCATGATTTTATCCCTCCCTTACGGAAAAATCTTGAGGCTTGTGCAGAGGTTTTGGAGCAGGCAGGCATCCGGGTAAGAATCGATCTCCACCAGGAAAGTTTCATCGAAGGTGCTGTGCGCTCGCTGGATGGTGGATTATTTCAAGGAGACGAAGCTCCGGGAGTGACCCATGCGATTCTGAATCCACCTTACCGGAAGATCGCGACGCGTTCGCGCGAGCGGATGTTGCTGAACTCCCTCGGAATGGAAACCTCCAACTTGTATGCGGCCTTTGTCTGGCTTGCTTTGCGCCAGTTGGTCGAAGGGGGGGAGTTGGCCGCCATCACACCGCGTAGCTTCTGCAATGGGCCATACTTCCGGGATTTTCGCCGTGATCTGGTGGCTAGGTCGGTTTTTCAACGGGTTCATGTTTTCAACTCCCGGGCGGAAGCTTTCGGGCGCGATGAGGTGCTTCAGGAAAACATCCTGTTCCATCTGAGCCGTGGGAGTGGAAACAAACCTTCGATTACCGTTTCCACGGGAAGCCTTGAATCACCTGTGGAGGCCAAGGTTGCGATGGATCGTTTTATTTGTCCTGATGATACCGAGAAAGTCATCCACATTGCGACGGAAACGGATGCTGATGAGATCCGGGATTTCATTCAGACTCTGCCCTGCCGCTTGGAGGAACTTGGTCTGGTTGTATCCACCGGTCCAGTGGTCGATTTTCGGATGAAGGAATCGCTTGCCCATCAATTGGGCAGAAACGAAGTGCCTCTGGTCTATCCGCACTGCATCAGGGCGGGACGTGTGCTTGCACCGCTCAAAGCCTCTTCCGATTACAGTGACACACGCATCGGAAAGAAACCGGTGGCGATTGCCGTCAACGAGGATACCCGCCGTTGGTTGCTCCCGGTAGGCCGTTTCGTCCTCATCAAACGTTTCTCATCGAAAGAGGAAAAGCGCCGCCTTGTGGCGGGCGTGCTCGAACCAACAGACTTTCCGGAAGGGCTGATCGGGATTGAGAACCACCTGAATTTTTTCCACTGCAAGCGCGCTGGCCTTTCTTGTGCCTTGGCGAAGGGTCTTTGCCGTTTTCTGAATTCCTCCGTGGCAGATCGCTATTTCCGTCAGTTCAACGGACATACGCAAGTCAACGCCACGGATCTGAGAGCGTTCCGATATCCGGCATCCGCTGGCTTGGAACAGCTAGGTGAAGTCACGCTGGATGACGGCGACCCAGCCGCTATCGACCTTGCCATGACGAAGCTGTTTGGCGCACCATCACCCGCATAATGATGAAGCCAGCCGCTGCAAAACGAGTGATTGAAGCCCTTGAGCTTCTCATCGCTGTAGGAATCCCGCGCGAGCAGCAGAATGAACGCTCCGCTCTCACCTTGCTTGCCTTGGCCGACGTGAAACCGAGCACGCAATGGAAATCCGCCGCGGCTCCGCTCAGGCGGATCACGGAAATGATGGATTGGATGCGGGATCACTACGGTGTGAACTACAAACCTAACACCCGGGAGACTGTCCGCCGACAGACTGTGCATCAGTTCGTCCAGCATGGCCTTCTCATCGAGAACCCTGACGAGCCGGAACGCCCGATCAATAGCCCGAAGTGGTGTTATCAACTCAGCGACGAAGCCTTGGCTCTCCTGAAGTCCATCAAGACCACATCGCACAAAAGACAGCTCACCCGTTTCCGCAAAAATCCCGCTACCACCTCCCTTCAATCCCGCCATCGTGATCTTCCACGCGAAACCGTCCGCCTACCCGACGGAACGACGATCCAACTTTCCGCAGGCGGACAAAATACCCTCATCCGCTCCATTGTGGAGAACTTCGCCCCGCGTTTCGTTCGCAGCCCGCGTATTCTCCTGCTCGGCGATGCCGCGAACAAAGAAATCATCAGCGACGACGCAGCCCTCGCCGAACTCGGCATCATCCTTCCCAAACGCGGGAAAGCCCCAGATGTCCTAATCCACGACACCCAACGCGATTGGCTTATCGTCATTGAAGCAGTCACATCCCATGGTCCCGTCGATCAAAAGCGAAAGAACGAACTCACCGACCTCTTCGCAAGCGCCCGTCCCGGCTTGGTTTATGTCTCAGCATTTCCCGACCGTAAAACCTTCACCCGCTTCCACGCCGCAATCGCCTGGGAATCAGAGGTCTGGATCGCCGACGCTCCCGACCACATGATCCACTTCAACGGTGAGCGGTTTCTTGGGCCATACTCCTGACCCCAAGGAAAAAACTGCCTGGCAGAAAAAACTGCCTGGCATACTTTTCAGCAAAGGATCACCGTAGATATTTGGATTGAGGTCTATTAGACCCAAAAATCTGCCCCGATGATCAGTTGCTGGAATCTATGGGGCGGACCTCGTTCAGGCGAATGTGCGTAAAATCGAGGAAGAAATGTGCTGTATCTAAGCGAATGATAAGCTCAGACCAGTGGATGAGTGGAATCGTGTTTTCCAGAACTCGATTACGGGGGGACGGCTCGCGTTCTGGAGAACGCGGCTCCGTGCGGATTTGGTCGATTTTTTTTGATTGGGTTTGTGAGCGTTGAGAAAGCGGAGAATGAATTGCCGTGCAGTTCGCGATTTCTAATACCCAGAGGGCACGCAATCGCGGTTCCGTACGCTTCGCGCCTACTCCAAACACTTTTCAAAAGAGGATTT
>Ga0209390_10000765_pt1 | contig 63951 bp, 23 predicted proteins | sample BON01_FD_187212 | JGI IMG/M metagenome (GOLD analysis project Ga0209390, IMG submission 187212) | Freshwater microbial communities from Lake Bonney liftoff mats and glacier meltwater in Antarctica - BON-01 (SPAdes) (version 2) | ecosystem: Environmental > Aquatic > Freshwater > Ice > Glacier...
ACCTGGATGGTGATGACACAGGTATGGGACGTGTGTGCGTTCAAGGGTACAAGCAGGGGGGGCCGCAACTAGCAACGAGCTTCGTGAAACCCGGTTTATTTATTTATTTAACATCAGCCTCCAGTTTGCCTCTCTTGCCCGCGCCCCGCGATGCCCGACAGAGCCCGCCAAGAAGCGTGCCCGGGTCTCAAAGAGGCGCGCATGGGCACCAGCACGCTTGGCCGGGCCGCGTCAGGGGCCGGCTCCGCGTACTGGTTTCTATTTTGGGTTTTCGCCTCCTCCCTCCCTCGGACGCAAACGAGCGGGCGCAAACGAGCGCCGCCGGCGTCGCCGTGCAAAAAAAGAGGGGTTGGGGGAGGTTTTGGACGCGGGGGGGGGCACAAGGAAGCGCCTGGTCGTTGTGGTGGGACGAGCAGCGGATACCGAGGTGTTGGTGATGACGATGCCACGATATGCGGGGGTCGCAAAGTGTGACGCTTCAGCGATTGACGTGCCCCTCTCTCTGAGCGCCGCGCGCCGCTTTCATCCGTCGACGCCGGCGCGCTCCAAAACCCGGCGCCCGCCCGCGTCGAGATCAGCAAGAGCAAAACGTCCCAGATCAAACAATCACCGCCCCACCACCCCACATCATCCAACCGCTGCGATGATGCGCGCGTGGCTGGCCGCGCGCGCGCGCAGGCGACCCAGTGGTCTCCCTCTTGGCGCTTGGAGTGGCGTCACTCACGGAACGCCCGCGTCCGCCTACGCCTCGCTCGCGGAGCCCGATCAGCAGCAGACGCAGCAGCAGCAGCAGCACCAGGCGCAGCCGCACCAGGCTCAGCCGCCTCGACCACAACGGCAGCCGTCTCCCGCGCCCCGGCGCCGCTCGGCGCCCCCGGCGGTCGCCGCCGCCGCCGCCGCCGCGCTCGCCGGCGCCCGCGCGAGCCTGCCGGCGCATGTCCTAGCGATCCTGCGCCGGCTGCGCGGCCAGGGGCACGAGGCGTGGCTGGCGGGAGGGGCCGTGCGCGACCTGCTGCTGCGGGCCGAGCCGCGCGACTACGACGTGCTCACGAGCGCGGCGCTCGAGGAGGTCGTTGTCGCGTTCGGCGACGACAGATTGGCGGCGGGAGGAGGAGGAGGAGGAGGAGGAGCGGCGGCGGCGGGGGCGCGGGACGTCGACGGCGGCGGCGACAGCACCAGCGGCGGCAGCAGCGGCGGCAGGTGCGGCGACCGCCCGCCGGCCCCGTCGTGGGCGCGCGTGGTCGGCGCCCGGCACCCCGTCGCCCTGGTGCGCACGTGGCCGGGCGCGCCCCTGGTGGAGGTGTCGTCGCTGCGACGCCACTCGACGCCGGCCGGGGCGGCGGCGGCGGCGGCGGCGGCTCGCCCCTCGCCGGACGGCGAGGACGGCGAGGCGGCGTTGGGGCAGTGGCGGCCGTCGCTGCAGTCCCGCCGCGCGTTTGCGCTGCCGCCCCCTCCGAGCCAGCTCTTGACGCGCCCGGGCGTCGTCGCGGCGGCCGCCTCCGCGCCCCTCCCGGCGGGCACGCCGACTACCCCGCTCGCCTCGCAGCCGCCGCCGCCGCTGCCGCCGCCGCCGCCCACGCCCCCTCCGCCGGTGCGGCTGGCGAGCGCCTTCCCCCGGCCGTGGGCGCTTGGCGAGCTCGCGGCCGCGCGCCGCGCGTCGGCGCTGAGCCGCGACTTCACGGCCAACTCGCTGCTGCTCGACGTGTTCACCGGGACGCTCCTCGATTACACGGGCAGGGGGGTGTCGGACCTCCTGCAGCAGCCGCAGCAGCGCGGAGGAGGGGGCGCCCCCGCGGCCGCCGCCGCCGGCGCCGGCGCCGCCCCCGCGGCCGCCGCCGCCGCCGCCGCGCTCCCCCGCGGCGTCCTGCGCTGCGTGCTCGACCCGCCCTCCCGCTCCTTCGACGAGGACCCTGCGCGCGTGCTGCGCGGCGTGCGCTGCGCCTCGCGCGCCCGCCTGGCCCTCGACCCGCAGACGGAGCGCGCCATGCGCCTGGCCGCACCCGCGGTGCCGTCCCGGGTGGGGCCCCGCCGCCTGGCGCACGAGCTCTCAGCGATGCTGTCATTCGGCGGCGCGGCGGACGCCGCGCGCCTGCTGTGGCGGGTGGGCCTGTTGGGCGCGCTGCTGCCGCTGCACGCGGCGCACGCCGAGCGGCGGCGGCGGCGGCGGCGCCTGCTCGAGGAGGAGGAGCAGGAGGCGGCGGATGAGGAGGAGGGGCGGGGGGGGGATGCTGCGACCGAGCGCGAGCCAGAGGGCGGGGCGGCGGGCGAGGCGGCGGCCGCCTCGGGCCGCGAACGCGGGCGCCGCCGCCGCCTAAAGGCCTGGCCGCGCACGCTCGACGACGCCGGCGGGGACGCGCTGCTGAGCGCCCTGTCAGCTCTGGACCGCCGGGCGCGGCCGCAGAGCCCGGCGCCGCCAGAGGCCGTGCTGGCGGCCCTGGCGGCCCCGCTGCTGGCCGAGGCACTCGAGGAGGCTTCCGACGAGGTGGTGCGCGCGCTGCAGCTCGCGCGTCTAAGGCCGCAGCACCGGGCGTGGTCGTCGTCGTCGTCGCCGCCGTCGTCGTCAGTCTCGGCAGCGGCGGCGGCGGCGGCGGCGGATGCGGCGGCAGCGGCGCTACCCGGTCTCGGCGGCGCCGCCCCCTCGGCCCTCCTGCTGCCCCAGACCCCGGCCGCGCGCGAACTCCTGTGGGGCCGCCGGCCGCTGCGGGGCGTCGTCCTGGGCGCCGCGCTCGACGTGGTCGGCGCGCTCTGCCGCGTCGGCGTCGGCGTCGGCGTCGGCGTCGGGGGGCAAGGGGCGCCGTCGCCGTCGTCGTCGCCGCCACATCTGCCGCCGCCAGACCTGGGGGCCTCGGCTGGGGGCGGCGGCGGGCTGTTCGGCGGCCGGGGCCACCCCCAGGAGGCGGCGCGCCTGCTCCACGCGCACTTTGTGCGGTGCAACGAGGACGACGAGGACGACGAGGTCAGGGCGGGCGGAGGGGACGAGGAGGACGAGGAGGACGAGGAGGAGGCGCCGAGCGACTGCGGCGGCGACGTGGGAGCGCGGCCGACGCAGCGGCGCCGGCGGCGCCCGCCCGCCAACGCGGCCGAGTCCCTGGTGCACGCGTCCCTGCTCGAGGCCGGTGAGCGCCTCGACCAGCTGACAGGCGCCGCGCTGGCGCTGCGCGCGCTGCTGGGAGACTCGGGCGCGGGCGCGGGCGGTGGCGGCAGGGGGGCAGGCGCCGAGGCGCGCCGGCGGATTGTTGCCGTTTGATCGGAAAAACGCGATTAACATCATTGCATCATCTCTCTCGCTAGCTGCTTTGCCCGCCAACCACCACAAACACACATTGTGTGTGTCACATGCGCGCAGACGCCAGCGAAACTCCAAAATAAACCCACCATCACGCCGAAGGGGGAGGCGCCGAAGGCGCGTCGTCGATGAGGTGCTGCCCTGCCCTCGCGACCACCATATGCACACATGCGCACGCACGCACACACACACCACTGCTTCACGCCGAGGGGAACGCGCCGAGCGTGTTGTCGATCAGCGGCTGCGCCAGGTCGAACAGCACCACAAAGACGGCGCCGGCGACGACAACCAGGCCCACCCGCACGAGGCGCGAGGCGACGTCGCCCGACCACGGGTCGTCCGCCCGCTCGAGCTCGGCCTTCATGCGCGCGATCTCGTCCTCGTCGCGCGGCTTGGCGGCGAGGGCAGAGGCGCGGCGGCGGCGCGGGCGCCCGGGCGCGCGAGCGGCAGAGGCAGCAGAGGCGGCAGAGGCGGCGGCGGCGGCAGCGCGAGGGCGGGCCGCGGCCGGGCGCGCGCGCGCGGGCTGCGCTGCTGCTGCTGCTGCGGCTGCTGCGGCTGCGGCTGATGGTCGCGCGCGGATGCGCTGCTGCTGATGCCGTTGCAATGCGCTGCTGGCGGCCGCTGGCGCGCCGGCGAGCGTCGCGGAGAGCATGTGTCGGTCGGCTGACGGAGACGGGAGATGGTCGGCGTACGTGTGGATGGGCGAGGACAAGATGCTGATGCTTGATGCTGCGAGAAGAGATGGGATGGAGTGAGAATGGGGGGAACACGCGCTGGATTGATTGATTGTTGCGAGAGAGGGAGGAAGAGAGAGGGGCGTTGGCGTATCAGGGGTCGAGGAGGACTGAAGAAGCGCCGATCAACCACCACTGCTGCACCTCAATCTGCTCGGCGCGCGGCTCATTGCAAGTACTAGACCACGTCTTTTTGAGGCGACATTCGCGCGCTGCACACCTCGTCCGTTCCTCTCACCACAGAGCCACCAGCGGAAGATCACCCAAGACAACCACCCGACCGACATCAATCATGTTCCGCCGCGCCTCCGTTGCCCTCCTACGCCTGGGCGGCGCTGCTTCATCGACCTCGGGTGCTGCTGCCAGGCACGCGGTCGCCACCGGGCTGGCGCCGGCGCCCCGCGCGATCGCCACCCTCGGCGGCGCCGACGCCGGCGCCGGCGCCGCTCGCGCCGCCGCCCTCGCCGCCCTTGCCGCCGGCGCGTTTGCCCTGGGCTCCTCCCCGCTCCTCCTCTCGGCTCGCGCCGACGCGCCCGCAGACGCGGCGCCCGCCCCCCCTGCCGCCCCCCCTGCCCGCGCCGCCCCCGCCGCCGCCCCCGAGCGCTCCTTCATTATGGTCAAGCCCGACGGCGTCGAGCGACGCCTCGTGTCCGAGGTCGTCCGCCGCTTCGAGTGCCGCGGCTACCGCCTCGCCGCCGCCAAGGTCGCGCTGCCCACGCCGCAGGTCGCCGACGAGCACTACGCCGAGCACCGCGGCAAGCCGTTCCAGCCGTCGCTCGTCGAGTTCCTGTCGAGCGGCCCTGTGTTCGCCATGGTGTGGGAGGGCGCCGGCGTCGTGAAAGCTGGCCGCGCCATGATCGGCGCCACAAACCCGCAGGCGTCGGCGCCGGGCACCATCCGGGGGGACCTTTGCGTGGCGACCAGCCGCAACGTGATCCACGGCAGCGACAGCGCCGAGAGCGCGGCGCGCGAGATCGCGCTGTGGTTCCCGGGGGCGGGCGAGGTCGTCGACTTTGCGCCGACGGACGCAAAGCACACGCTGGCGCACGCCGCCGCCGCCGCCTGATTCCTGGCGACGGTGGCGTCCGCGAGCGAAGAGAAGCAAAGAAGAATCCAATCACACACCTCTCTAATCATGGAGGGATGATGAAGAATCACACGCGAGTATAGATAGTATCTCAACACAACACACACTGAAGAAAATAAAAGAAGACACAGAATTCACGGCGGCAGCAGCGCGCGCAGGCGGGCGAGGCGCCGGCGGCGGCGCGCGCGGCGCGCCTTGCGTTCGGCCTCGCCCGGGAGCGGCGACCCGCCCGCCGCCGCCGACGCCGACGCCTCGTCGTCATCGTCGTCGCCCTCTCCCGCAGTGTCCCCGCGCTCGTCCCCAGAAGAAGAGGGCAGCATCAGGTCGAGCACCTGCCGCTCGCAGCAGTAGCACACGCCCTGCGCGCCGCCGCCGTCCAGCGCGCCCAGGCTGCCCGCCGGCCAGCGCGAGGCCTCATTCTTTTTCGTCGCCGCAGCAGCCGCCGCCCCCGCCCCCGTCCCCGCCCCGGCCCCCCCTATCTCCCGGGCCCGCTCGGCGGGGAGGAGAGGGCTGCTGCACACGCGGCAGCGCTGCTCCTCGGGCTGCCCGGGAGTCGAAGGAGCGGGCGCTGCCTCTTCGCCGGCGCCGCCGCCGCCGCCGCCCGGCCCCTCCTCGACCGCCTGCCGCCGCCGCCGCCGCTGCCGCTGCCCGCCGGGCCTTGCCAAGAGGGCCGCGTCCTCGTTGAACGCGAACGCCTGCAGCGACCCGGCCGAGCGCAGCACGGCGTAGATGGACGCCGGCAAGTGCGCCTCGATCGCGGACACGAAACCGCGCGTCAGGGCGTTGATGCTCGCCGCGGGCCGGCGGCCGCTGCCGCCGGCCGCGCCGCCGCCGCCAGACCAGCGGCCCGCGGCCGCCGCCGCCCCGGCCTCCGCGGCGTCGGCCTCCTCCTCGGGCGCCCGCGCCCTGCCGGACTCGTGGCAAAAGCTGACGGCCAGCTCGGCCGCGGTCACGTCGCGCACGGGCCGGAGCACAGCCAGAGCGCAAGGCGAGCGACCGGAGCCAGCAGCGCCCCTCGCCCGCGACGACGACGACGGCGGCGGCGGCGGCGGCGCGACGCCCGCGGCCGCGACGTCGGCGGGCATCGAGAACGCGCGCCCCTTGGCCGCGCCGGCGATGACGCGGAGCGCGACGGTGCCGGCCGAGTCCCCCAGCGCGAGGGCGTCGCAAGACAGCGCCCCCGATGCGGTGCGCCGCAGCAGGCGGTCGCGCAGGGACTCGGCCAGGTCCTCCCGCGCGGTGGCGTCGCGCACGCAAGACAGCAGGGCGGAGAGGCGCCTCAGGCGACGGTCGTGGCTGCCGCCGTTGCCGTCCTTGTCGACGGCGGCGGCGGCGCTGTCTTCCGCTGATCGTCCGTCGGTCGTGCCGCCGCCCCCGTCCTCGTCGACTTCTTCGTCCGCGTCGCAAAACACGTCCTCGAGGCGCACGACCGTCAGCCCGCCCTCGCACCCGAGGGCACGCGCGGCCCCGCGGAGCTCGCTCTCGAGCGCGTCGGCGCGCCGCTCGGCCGCCGCGCGCGCCTTGCCTGTCGCCGCCGCCGCCCACGCCTCCTCCTCCCGCGCGCTCGGCGGCGAGAGGGGCTGCCCGGCCCCCCTCAGAGCCACGGCGGTGGCGGGCGGCAGGGGGATCCACGCCAGCGCCGACTCGCGCACGTGCAAGCACATGGCGTCAAAGGCGTGCCGCCCGCGCTCGGGCCTCTCTGCGCTGGCCCCGCCCGGCGCCCTCAGCCGCAGCAGCGCCCGCAGCATGCCCAGCGAGCCGCACCCGCCCGACAAGGCTACGGCGACGCGGTCCCCGGCTCGCACGCGCCCGCCGCCCCCCACGCGCAGGGCGGCGCGCGCCTTGCCGAGCGCGCCCTCGGAGGCGCAGCCACCGCACAGCGGCTCGTTCTGGCGCAGCAACGCGACGGCCGGCGCCGCGCGGCACTTTCGGCACGTCGGCATCGCCGTCGCCGTCGCCGTCGTCGTCGCCGGTTCCGTTTCCGTCGTGGCCGACGCACCGACGCGCCCTGCTTCGTCGTCGACGTGCTCGTCCTGCGCCTCTCGGAGCGCCGCTCTGGCGTCGCTGCTGCCGCGTCCTGCTCCCCCTGGGCCACTGATGGCGGCCGCGTTCTGGCCTGCCCACAGGTGCTGCCGGCGGCGGCGGTCGCCGTCGCCGCCGCCGCCGCCGCCGTCGCCGTCGGCTCCGTCGCCGCCTTCTGCCGCCGCCGCGACGACCACGCGCCGCTGCTCCTGCGCGTGGTACCACCCGCTCGGGCGCGTGCGCGCGGCGGCGCCCGCGCGCATGCGCTGCGCCTCGGCGCGCTGCTCCATTGTGGACGTGGGCAGGGGCGCGGGCACGACGACGATTGCGGCGGCGGGGGCGGGGGCGGCGGCGTCCGCCCCCGCCCCCGCCCCTGCCGCCTCGAGCGCTCTCCGCTGCCGCCGCCGCTCCTCGAACACGGCCTGCACCGCGGGGTCATGGCGGTCGGCGTCGGCGTCCTCGTCTTCGGACCCGGACGGCCCCTGCTCGTGGCGGCCGCACGACGCCATTTGCGGAGGGAGGGCCGGACACAATTGGGTGGTTCCGCCCCAGTGCCAACGAGAAATGGAAAAGGATATGGGTCGCAGGCGCGATTGCCTGATGACAAGTGTCCAGTAGTAGGGATTGGAGGGCGCAGGGGAGGCAGAGCGAGTTGTGGCGCGACCGGGACGACAAAAAGAACGGGCGGCGTGGCCCAACGCGCGCGCGCCTGTCGATCGGCGCCAGCGGATCGGACACCGGCGGCGATCGGCCGTTTCGAGTGATCGCGTCTTCTCCCACGCGCGATACAGACACGACCATGTCCGCACTCGCCACCGATCGCTCTCGACCAACACTCTCAACGATGCCTCCTAGGCGAGCCGCTTGAAGGAAGAGGAGGGAACCGCCACTCGGCAAGCTCGCGAACGCAAGACAATGATGATGGCGCCACAGGCCAGCCGCTGCTCCGCGCCTATGGCGAGCACCCGGCCAGGCGCAGGCGGAGCTCCGGTCTCGTCTCCGCGCCACCGGCGATCCCGGCGCAGCAGGAGAGCAGCGACAAACCCGCTGCTCTCGCTCCTCCCCCTCCTGCTCCTCCTTCTATCGTCGCTCAACGCCTTGGTGGTCGTGCACGCCCTGTACGAGGACCAGGCCGGCACGTTCGACTGGTACCGCCCCTTCTTCGGGCGCATCACGTCCGCGGCCTTTCTGCCGGGCAAGCCGCGCCTGCTGGTCGCCGCGCCCGGGAACGGCCTCGTCGGCGCGATCGACACGGCAACGCCGCCGCCCTCGTCGTCGTCCGCCGCCGCCGCCTTGTTGGCCGCAACGGCCGCCGACGGCCCCATCGCCTGGCGCCGCCCCCACCCGCGCGACGACCCGTTCGCGGGCGCGTTCGTCCTGGCCGCGCGCCCGCCCGTGGCTGTCGTCGCGAGCGCCGGGGGACGCGTGCTGCGCGCGTGGGACGCGGCCGACGGCCCGTTCCGCTGGGAGGCGGCGCTCCCGCGCACGGCCTTTGAGGCCGGCGCGGCGCTCACAGAAGGCGGCGGCGCCGCCGCCGCCCCCGACGACGCGTCGCTCGCGGCCTCGGCCGCCCTCTCGCACGCGGTCGCGACAGCCGACGCTTCCCCCGGCGCCGCCGACGGGCCCTCGGTGATCGTGGTCGCGCGCGCGGCGCCCCTAGGGGATGCGGCGGGCGGGCGCGCCGAGCTGCAGGTTCAGGCGCGCGACGCCGCGCGGGGCGGCTTGCTCTGGCGCGCGGCGCTCGCAGTCGCCGTCTCGCCCTCGCCCGCCTTCCCGCTGCCGCGCGTGCTCGTGTCCGCCGACGCCGTCGCGGGCACGGCCACGGTCGCGTGGTGGTCCGACGGCGCGAGCGAGCTGCACGCGGCGACCTTTGTGCTGGGCGGGCGCGACGCGCCGCCGCCGGGGGGCGCCGCGGGGGCGCTGGCCGCAGGGTCGCTGACGACGCAGCAGCAGCCGCCGCCGCCGCCGCCGCCCCCCCGCGAGCCCATGGGGCCCGTGCGCACGTGGCTCCTTCCGGCCCCCCTGCGCGCCTCCGCGCCCGCGGCGCTGCTAGGCAACGCGCTGGCGGTGGCGGCGGAGGGGGGCCTCGTGTGCGCTACGGCAGAGGCGGCCGCCACCCGGGCGCCGGGCACGAACGAGCGGCCCGGGCCGCTCGGGTGCGCGGCGCCGCCGGGCGCAGGCGACGGTGGCGACGACGGCGGCGACGCGCCCGGCGTCGAGGTCTCGGCGCTCGTGCCCGGCAGCCCGGACGCGCCGACGTTCATGGCCGCGTACGCCGGGAGCGGCCTCGGCAGCGGCGGCGGAGGCGGCGGCGGCGGCGTTGCCATCTTTGCAGCGTCGGTCGGCCGCGACGCCGAGCCCGTGCTCGTCAAGGCGTTCGCGGACGCCACGGCCGTCTCGGCGGCAGTGGTGCCCGCCGCCGGCAAAGCGGCCGCGGAGCGCAAACCCTCGCGCTGGGTCTCGGCCGTGGTCGCGGCGCCGGCCGCTGCCTTGCCGTCCTCCTCCGCCGCGGCCGCCGCGGCCGTCGCTGCGGCCTCGGCCCGCCGCGCGACCCTCGTTCGCATCGTCGACGCGGCCACAGGTCAAGTGCTGTCCGCCGAAAAGTCGGCCCTGCCTCCCTCGGTCGCGGGCGCGCACGCGCGCCGGCACAGCCCGCGGGCGGCGCCGGCCGTGCCCCGCCTGGCCGTCCTGAATGGCGGAGGCGGCGCCGCCGCCGCCGCCGCAAAGCCCTCCTCCTCGTCTTCCGCCCCTGCGCCCTCCCTGCAGGTCGCGACCGTGTGGTCCGACCACGCCTTGACGCTCTCCTCGGGCCGCCTGGTGGCATGGGTGCGCGACGAGGCGCTCGGCACGCTCGACGACTCGGCGTTTGTCGACCTGCCGACGGCAGGGCAGCAGCAGCAGCAGCAGCAGCAGCAAGAGGAGGGGGCGCCGCCCTCCTCCGGCCCGGCCTCGTCCTCCGCCGCGCACCCGGACGCCGCCCTCCACGCCCTCGGCCACACCCACCGCCTCCGCGCGTGGCTGCGCCTGCAGTACGTATCGGCGCTCGTGCAGCTGCACGTGGCCACGCCAGCAGAGCGATTCGAGCAGCGCTCGCTCCGCGGCGCCTTGTCGGACCGGGCGCTGCCGCACCGCGACGCCAACGGCCTGCGCAAGCTGGTGCTGGGAGTCTCGGGCGGGGCGCGCAAGGCCGTGGCGATCCACAACGGCGACGGGCACGTGGTGTGGGAGCATGACCTGCCGGCCGTGGGCGGCAGCGCGGCGGCGGCCGGGGGCGGCAGGGCGGCGGCGGCGGCCGCGGCGGTGGCGCAGGCGGCGGCGGCGGCGGCCGGCGCAGAAAAGACGCGCCTGGCCACGTGGCGCACATTCCACGACACGCAGCACGCGCCGCAGGTGGCCGTGGTGCGCCTGGTGGACGGGGCGCGGACGGCCGACGGGCGCGCGCGCGCGCGCGTGGACGTGCTGGACGCGCACACGGGGGCAGCTGTGCCGATCGGAGGGGGCGGGGGGGTCGACGGCGGCGGCGGCGAAGGCGGCAGCGCCGCCGACGACAGCGGGCAAGAGTTCGTTCTGCCCGCCGGGACCGAGCCGCGGCTAGTGACCCTTCCCTTCACCGTCAAGGACGACGGCGGCGGCGGGGCCGCGGCGGCCGACCAGCGCGTGTTTCTGCTGCTGGCCGTGCCGACCACGACTGATGGAGGCAGCGGCGACGGCGGCGGCGACGGCGGCAGCAGCAGCAGCAGCAGCCCTCTGCCCCCGCCGCCGGCCGTCGTCGCGCTCCTGCCCCGCGGCAGCGCGGCCGCGCTGGCCGCCCTGCGCGCGCGCCGGCCCGCGCCGCGCTTCTGGCTGCTGCGCGGGGGCGCGTCGCCCTCGCCGGCCCTCGAGGGCTACGAGGTCGCCGCGGCCGCGGGCCCTTTCTCCCCGTCCCCCGAGGAGGAGGACGCGGGCGAGGACGCGGGCGCTGCCGCCGCCGCCGCCGCCCCGCGGCTCTCCCTCTCTCGAGTGTGGCGCCTGGAGCTCCCCGGCCGCGTGCTCGCGGCGGCCGCCCGCCCGTCCGGCCAGCCGCTGCACTCGGCGGTCAAGGTGCTCGGCGACCGCACCCTGCGCGTCAAGCACACCGAGCCCAACACCCTGGTGGCCGTGTGCGACGCGTCCCCCTCGTCATCCCTGCTGGCGTCGGCGCAGGCGTCGGCGGGCGGCGGCGCCGGCGGCGCCGGCGTCGCCGCGTCCCTGGCGGTCGAGGCGCTCGTCGTCGACGGCGCCACCGGCCGCGTGCTGCACCGCGCCCTGCACCCGGGCGGGCGCGGCCCCGCCTCGGCCCTCGCCAGCGAGCACTGGGCCGCCTACGCCTTCGAGGACGCCGGGCGCATGCGCCACCAGCTCTCCGTCGCGGAGCTCTACTCAAGCGCGCCCTTGCCGCTCTCGCTCGCCGCCGCCGTGTCCGGCGCTGCCGCGCGCGCCGTCGCAGACAGCGGCGGCGGCGGCGGCGGCGGTTTTTCGGCCACCGGCGGCGAGCCCGGCGCGCCGGCTCCGTCCTCTTCTTCCTCCTCCTCGGCCCGCGCCACCCTGCCTCCCCGCCCCGCCGTCGCCGCGCAGTCGTTCTACTTCCAGCGCCCCGTGACTGGCCTGGCCGTGACGGCCACCGCCGCCGGCATCACGCCGCAGCAGCTGCTCGTCTCGACCGCCGACGGCCGCGTCGCCGCGCTCGACCGCCGCTTCGTCGACGCGCGCCGTCCCCTGCTGCTGGCCGGCCGCAAGGCCACTGCTTCCGAGATAGAGGAAGGACTAATTCCGTATCAGGACACGCTGCCGGTTTGGGGGAGCATGCACGCAACCTACCACCGCCAGGTCAGCGCGCTGCGGGGGGTGACGGTCGCGCCGGCAGGGCTCGAGAGCGTCTGCCTGTTGTTCGCGCGCGGGTCGGACCTGTTCGCCACGCGCCTGGCCCCCGCCAAGCACTTTGACGCGCTCGAGCCGGACTTCAACTACGTGCTGCTCGTGGCGGCGCTGGCCGCGCTGGCCGCGGGCGCCGCCTTTGCGCGCTTCTCGTCGCGACGGGCCGTCGTGCGGGCCAAGTGGCAGTAGTGGAGGGAGGGATGGCTTGATCCTCCTCCTCCTCCCTTTTTGGTCATGGGGTGTTTGGGGGCAAGGGGGGTCTTGTTTGCCCCTGTATGGGCCTGGGTTGTGTAAAGAACACGGGAGATTGCGCGCCGGATCGTTTAGGGACCTCAAAACGCGGCGAGTGGCTAACGGCGCGGCGCGCGCCCTCGGGGCTCGCGGGCCTCTCGCTGCGCTCTATTTTAGCCGGCGTCGGCTCTGCTCTTGACCTTCCACAGACGCTCCCCCATCCTTTCACCTCAAGCAAAACCAGCCCACCAACAACAACCCAAAGCATCTCAGCCATGGCCCTCTCCGCCTTCACCACGCGCGCGCGCGTCGCCGCCCGCACCAACTCGGTCCGCCCTTCTGCGGTCCGTCCCTCGCGTGTGGTGTCCGTCCGCGCCACCCCGGAGGAGCCCGCGGCCTCGACCCCCGCGCCCGCGCCGGCCGCGGCCAACGTCTTCTACGGCGGCAAGGAGTACACGGAGGCTGAGGTGAGCACCCCGCGCGCGCGCGCCGAGCGCAAATCGAAAAGCATTTGTCAGTTTTATTCCGTGGCCGTCGCCGCCGCGTTTGTGGCCACCGGCGGGCCGTCGCCGCCCACCCTGCGATTTTCGTGGTCTGCGGTCCCTCCCTCCCTCTCTCCCTCTCTTCTCTCTCTATCTTGCGCGCCTGCCCCTGATCAAGCCAAACCTTCGCCCCTTGCTCACCTGATCCTCCTCCCTCCACCACCAACCCAAACCGCCGAAAACAAAAACGAAACAACGAAACAGTGGGCCGCCGCCGTCGCCAACGGCACGGTCGTCGCCGCGCCCGCCGCCCGTGGCGGCGCCGGCGCCACAGCGGGCTCGGGCTCGGGCGCCGCGGCCATGACCCTCCAGAGCGCCATGGCCTTCGGCGGCCCCGCCCCCGAGCTCATCAACGGCCGCCTCGCCATGCTCGGCTTCGTGGCCGCCGTGGCCGCCGAGTTCTCGTCGGGCCAGGGCGTGCTCCAGCAGTGGGCGAGCGAGCCGACGGGCATCGCCGCGGCGTTTGCGCTCTTCGCGGCCGCCTCTTTCCCGCCGCTGCTCGCGGGCCGCAAGGAGAGCCTGGGCCCCTTCACGCCCGAGGCGGAGAAGCTTAACGGCCGCGCCGCCATGATCGGCTTTGCGCTGCTGCTGATCATCGAGGGCGTGCAGCACGCGCCCCTGTTCTGACTCGAAAGATTTGAGAAGGCGAGATTGATTGCCTTGATATGAAAGCTGCCGCCCCTTTGGGGAACTATTACTTTTTTCCGCAGCATTTTTTGGCCGGCGGGCCCCCAGTCCGCGAGCACGCTCGGCGGCAACGCCGCGGCGGCGAGCCGGCCGACAACGGCGAGAGCGCGCGGCTCGGTGAAGATTCCTCAACCAAAACCTCCTTCCGCCCGTCCCCCCAACGGGAATGCGCAAGCCTGACGCGATGAGGGAATCGCTGCTTGAAGCCGCCGCCCATTCTTATTATTCTTCCCCCACCACGAAGCACACGAACGTGCATTCAAAAATCTCGTTCATGAGTGGAACGGGGACGTCCATTCATCGTCTCTTGCTCCAACAACACCATGTATAAAAGCTTCTGTTTTTGTCCGCGTTTCGTGTCAAGTCTATTTGCGTGCGAGGGGGCGACCTGCGCGCGCGCCATGGCAGCAGGAGTGGACCGGCGCACTCCGCCGGCGTTTTGATCACGCGACGCGTCTACGTCAACACGCACGCCGCACGCTCTCAGCCCCATTCCCCGACCCTTGCTCTCCTCGTCGGGTCTCGTTGCACTCCCCACATTTTGAACGTCCGGACGGGCGCGCGCGCGGAAGAAGAGACGACGGAGCGGAGAGACAAAAAAGGAAGGGAAGAAAAACGATGGCATCGTCGATCGTGCAGCTCCTCGCGCGCAACGCCCGGGACCTGCTGTCGTGCGACGCGCCCGACGCGATCTTCTGCCCGTCGCCCCTCGCCCTGGTCCTCGCGCTCGCGGCCCCGCACTTTCTCTACGCCCTCGTGTGGCTGTGGCCCGCCGCCTGGCAGGGCGTGTTTGGCCGCCGCTCGGTCGACGCCTTTGCGACGGCCGGCGTCGCCGGAAAGGGTGAGAGAGAGAAAACGAGAACGAGAGATCGAAAGTCGACAGACAGACACTCACACGCCCCGTTCTCGTCACTCGCTCCTCCCGCCCCAACACCAAAAAATAAACACGCACGCAGCCGTCCAATTCGCCGCCGTCGCCCTCTGGTTTGCCTGCGGCCGCGCCGACGGCGGCGGCGGCCCCTGCGTGCTCGGCGCCGCGCATGCGCCGGCCGTGCCCCTGGCCGCCTGGCTCGCCGCCCTCGTGCTCGGCGGCTACGGCCAGGCCCTCAACGTGGGCATCTTCCGGGCCATCGGGCACGAGGGGGTCTACTACGGCGCGCGCCTGGGCAGGCGCGTGCCCTGGGTGAAAGGGTGGCCGTTTGACGCGGCGCTGAGTCACCCCCAGTACGCGGGGTCGGCGCTCACAGTGTGGGCGGGCGCCCTGCTGATGGGCTCCGCGCGCCCCGCGGGCGCGTGGGTGCTGGTGGCCTACTGGACGCTGCTGTACGCGGTGACGGCGCTCATGGAGCAGCACCTGTGACGATTGCTGATGGTGTGTTGTTGTTTTTTACGGCGTTTTGGGCGCGGGCGGATCTTTTCTCTTTTTGCCTTGGCTGTGCGCGGGCGCCGAGCGCGCCCGCCGCCCCTTTCCTCGCGGGCCACCGCGCCGGTTACCACGGGCCTCCTCCCCCACCCCCGCCGTCGGTCTCGCGGCGCCGCTGGCGTGACGACGGCTACTCGCCCCCTCGCGGCGGCGGCGGCGGCGGTTTTTTATTGTTTGTCTCTCTCTCCCGAAAAACCGACTCTTCCGACGACCCCCCTCGACGATCATCTTTCTTAGATGGTGACCAAACACACATAGCTCTCCGGAATGAAAACACATAGCGATACAAGACGAGCCTCGCCGCCCAACAAATTTGACTCTCTAAAACCGCGCGCGCTGAAAGAGCGCCAGCAGCAGCCGCCGCCGCCCGGGCGCGCCGCCGCCCGCCTGCGCCCCTTGCTCGCCGCTGCCGCCGCCGCCCGCCCCCGAGACCCCCGCGCCTTCCGGCGGCCCATACACCACCTCGGACGCGGGCCACCCGCCCGCGCCGCCCACCCCCCACGGCCCGGCGGCTGCCGGCGCATCACCCGCCTCCCGCCGCTTGTCCATCAGCCCGGCCATCAGGCTGTGCACGGCCCCGACCGTCGCCAGCGCGGCGACGGCGCCGACGCCGACGTTGAGCGCGCCAAGCGCGCGCCGGACGGCCTTTCCGGGCGAGCGCGAGGCGACGAAGATGGCCGTCGGTACGTAGACGGCCTGCGGCCAGTAGACCACGGCCCCGCCCAGGCCGACGATCCCCTCGAAGGCGTCCTCGAAGGCCACGGCCGCGGCGGTCACGGCGATCACGTAGGCGGTGCGGAGGGCGAGGCGGAGCGGCAGCGCGGCGCGGGGCGGGCGCTCGTGGCGGGCCGACGTGCCGAGCGCCGACGAGGAGGACGAGGCGGCCGACGCGCCGCCGCCGTCGCCGTCGCCGTCCGATGAGCAGGAGGCGGACCCGCCGTCCGGGCCGTGGGACGCGGGGGAGAAACCGCCGTCCGGCAGGGGGCCGTCAGGGGGCTTGATGCCGGCGCCGAGGGGCCCTCCTGCCCGCGCCGCCGCCGCCGCCGACGCGCTGCCGTTGCGGCCGCGCCCCTGACCCCCGCGCTGCTGCTCCTCCTCCTCGTGCTCGTCCTCTTCCGAATCGAGGCGGAACGCTGCAGGCGCGGGCGCGCCGTACGCAGGGCCGCCGGCGCCGAACGCGGGGCCGTGCCAGCTCTCGGCGCCGCCCAGCTCGATCTCGCCGCCGCCGTAGCCGCCCCCGGCCGCGGCGGCGCCATAGCCCCCGCCCGGGCGATAAATGCCCCCTCCGGCGAGGACGCGCGGCCCGCCGCCGCCGGGCGGCGGGCCGCTGCTGCCGCCGCCGCCGCGCCCGTTGCCCGCTCCTCCTCCCCCCCGGATCAGCGACGAGGTCCCCCGGTCGTCGGCCGCGCGCTGCTGCTGCCCTCTCCTGCGCCCCCGTCGGTGCCCGCCCCCCCTTGCCGGCCCCAGCCCGTTGCCGCCGCCGCCGCCACTCGCGCCCGCGCCCGCGCCCGCGCCCGCCGCCGCCGCCCCGTCCGGCCGCGCCAGCCGCGGCCACCGCCCCACCACCGCCGCCTCGGCCGCCTGGAACACCGGCTGGCTGAAGAGCTGGAAGGCGCCGAACATGTGCACCAGCACGAACACGTTGGCCGCCGCCACGAGCCACCGCGGGTCGGAAAACCCAGTGAGCACGTCGCCGGGGGCGGCGTCGCCGAGCGCGGCCTGCCCGGAAAACGCGACGGCCGCGTAGACGCAAAACGCCGCCAGCAGCGCCGAGACGGTCGCGCGGCGCATGGCCCGGTCGCTGTCCGGCGGCTCGTGCAGCGTGTCGTGGATCTCGATCTGCACGGACGAAAAGTTGAAGGCGAACATGAGGGCGCCGAGGGCGTTGAAGACGCCGACGGCCTTGAGGGCGGGCGAGGGCGCGGCGCGGCCGAAGAAGAGCGCGCGGGCGCGGGCCTCGGACGCGGCGGCGGCGGCGGCGGCGAGGCCGAGCGGCGTCAAGGCCGCCGCCGCCGCCGCCGCCGCCCCCTCGTCCGCCGCCGCCACCGCAGAAGGCGCCGCCGAGGCCGACAGCCGGATCGCCGAGAGCGCCACCGCCGACGCCGCGTACGCCAGGCTCATCAGCGCCCCCAGGGCGGACGACCACCACGCCTCCTCCAGCGAGGGCAGCTGCGACATGCCGACCTGCGCCAGGCCAAAGAGGGCCGACATGCCGGCGCCGAACCCGGGGCCGACAGCGACGGCGCCGCCGAGCGCGCGCGCGACCATTCGGGCCGACTGGCCCGCGGCGATGGTGTAGCCCGTGGCCGACAGCACGTTGTTGGTGTTCTGAAAGGCGGCGACCGCGGCGGCGGCGCGCGGGCCCAGGGCGGCGTTGGCCGCGCCGTGGTAGGTCGCGTGCCGGACGCCGTCCCGCGGGGAGGTGCGCGCCGAGACGAGCAGCAGCGCCGAGCAGACGCCGACGGCCAGGAAGACGGCGAGGCAGACCGCGCCGGGCACGGCGCCCGTCCACGAGACGGCGTGGGGCAGGGAGAGGACGCCGCCGCCGACGAGGGCGCAGAGGACGTGCGAGGCGGCGACGAGCCACCCAGCCTCGTGGCGCAGGGCGTGGTGCATTTTTTCGCTTTTTTTGGTTTCTGCAAAGCGCGTCGTCGTCGTCGGCGTGAAAAACCAAACGCGCTCTTGGCGTTCGCGCTCGGCGTCCGCTGCGTCGATCGAACAACTCCTCCGCGCCTGCCCCGCTTAAAAAGGGTTGCTCAGCAGCCCTGGAGGTGCGCCCGGCGCATGCGGGTGTCCATTTTCGACCGCAGGGCAGCTTGGCGAGGGGGGGGCCGGACGAAGGGAGCGGGCGATCGAAGTTTTTTGTTTTTGAGCGGTGGGAACGGGAGGGGAGGAACAACTGTATTTTGAGCGAGCAACGTAGGGCGTGTAGGGTCAAGCTGTTTGGCGCCGACGCTGGATGGACGTTTATCTACAGAGGGTGTGGACCGACAGGCGTGCGCGGGGCGCGGGGCGCCCCCAGGAGAGGAGAGAAGAGAGAGGGGCACGGGGAACAGCAAAATCCACTCTGGAGAGGGGTGACCCGTGCCCGTGAAATCCTTGCGCCATTTCAAGTGCGACCGCCCAATTCCACACACGCACGCCACACTATCCTCACGATCATCGGACATCGCTCAACGATTGGACAGCTCGCGACCCCAACAGACGCAACAGAGGCCGGCGAATCGCAGGCGTTGCCCCTATCTCTCTCTCCCACGTCCCCTGCCCTTCCCCGTGCGCGCACTTGGCCCGAGCAATGGCCATGCTCCTGCGCTCCAGCGCCGCGTCCGCGCCCGCGGCGGCGAGGGGCACCCGCTGCCGGCGCCGCGGCGCCCTCGCGACCGCGGCCTCGTGTCCGTCGCTGACGCTGATGCCGGTCGGCGCCGCCGCGCCGCCCTCGTCGGCGCCGCCGATGCCGCCCCGCCGCTGCCGGCCGCAAGCGCAGCAGCAGCAACAACACGCCCACCGCGGAGGCCGCGGCGCGCGCCTCACGCCCGCGCGCGCGGCGTCCGTGCTGGTCACCGCGCGCCCGGGGGTGGGGACGGCAACGACCAACGCGAGCTCGGGCGGCAGCGACGGCGCCAACAACGACGCCGACGCCGCCGCGCGCGCCGCCGCCGAGCGCGTCTACGCCGCCGCCGACGCCGCCGCGGCCGCCGCCGTCGCCGCCTCTCCTTCTTCTTCTGCGTCTTCCGCCGCGGCCCCTCCGTCCCCCCTCCCCCCGCCCCCAGGCCCCGGCCGCAAGGTCCGCGTGCGGTTCGTCGTGCCCGAGTACGTCACGCGCTGGGGGCAGGTCCTGCGCGTGGTCGGGTCGCTCGACGAGCTCGGCGGGTGGTCGCCCGAGCGCGCTCCCGAGATGCGGTGGCGCGACGGGCATGCCTGGACGCTAGACGTGGCGCTGCCGGCGGGCGCCGCGCTGGACTTCAAGGTGGTGGCCACGGAGGAGGGCGGGGGCGGGCGGTGGGAGGACGGGCCCGACCGCAGCGTCCTGCTGCCCGACGCCGTGCCCGGAACGGGCGGCGCGCTGCCGGCCGCCGCCGCCGCGCTGACTTGCGACTTTGGGCAAACGTCCTTCACCCCCATCCGGGCGCGGGCGGACCGCGCGGCCATCGCCAGGGGCCTGCGCGACGCGGAGGCGCGCGCGCGGGCCCTGCGGGGGCGCACGGAGCGCCTGGACGCGCGCGCGGCGCAGCTGGCCGAGGGGCTCGAGCGGTACGGCCGCGCGGTGGCGGCGCTCGGCGGCGGCGGCGGCGGCGCAGGCGCAGGCGCAGGCGCAGGGGGCGCGGCGGTCGGGGCGGAGGGTCTTGCCGCGTCTGGGCCCCGGGGCCCGCGCTCCTCTTCCTCGGCGGCGGCGGCGGCTGCGGCGGCGATCCCGCTGCAGGTGCCGATCCTGGACCCGTCCACGCTGGCGCCCATCCGCAGCGCGGCGCCGCCCGGCAGCGGCGGCGGCGGCGGCGGCGTCAACGGAAGCAGTCGCGCCGCCGCCAACACCCCCCCTCCGCCCCCTCCGCAACCCGCCACCGCCACCGCCGCCATCGCCGCCGCCACGACCGCGGCCATCATCGCCGCGCCCCCGGCCGCGGCCGCCGCTGAGCTCCTGCGCGCGGCCGAGGCCGGGCGCGCCAGCGGGCGCGCGCTCGAGGGGACCGTGCGCGCGCTGATTGCAGCGGCGGGTGACGCGCTCTCCGCGGCCGGCGGCGCCGGCGGCGCGCCCGCCGACCCGCTCGGGATGTCGCGGCGCCGCGGCCGGGAGGAGGAAGCGGCGGGCGGCGCCGACGGCAGCGAGAGCGACGGCGAGGGCGGGTGGGGCGACTTTGACGACGACTGGCCCGAGGGCGACGACCGGCGGCGGCCGGCTGGCGGCGGGTTCGACCCCGAGCTGGCGGCGGCGGCGGCGGCGGGGGCGCCGGGCGCCGAGGAGTCGGCGCTGCTGGCGGCGGAGTTTCTCGGCGAGCTGCAGGCGGCGGCCGCGGCGCTCGAGGCTGAGACGGACCAGCGCGCGGCGGCCCTGGCGGACGTGGCCGCGGCCACGGCCGAGATGGCGCGCGGGCTGCTCGCGGCCGAGGCGACGGCGCGCGGCGGCGGCGGCAACGGCAACGGCGCGCCGGCGGGCGAGGCGCAGCAGCAGCAGCAGCCGCGGCGGCGAGCCGAGGCGTCTGCGTCCTCCCGTTGCGCCGAGGCGGCCTCCGCCGAGCCGTCGTCCGCGCCCGCCCCCGCCCCCCCGCCGGCCCCGAGCCCGGAGCAGGACGCGCTCGCGGGCGCGGTCGACGACGCCGAGGCCGCGCTGCTCGAGGTGGCGGCAGAGGTGCTTGACGAGCAGGCAGAGGGCTTGCTGCTGCGCGCGGCGGCCGGCGACGGCATCGGCGCGGCCGCCGGGGCGCTCTCCTCCGCCGCCGCTCCTGCTGCCGCCGCCGCCCCCGCTGCTGCTGCCGTCGCCGCCGCCGCTTCTTCTCCCCGCTCTCCTCCGCCGGCCAGCGCCGCCGGCTACCCGTCCTTCGAGCCCACGGGCGAGGAGCTGGCCGAGGCCGAGCTCAGGCAGCAGCAGCGCGAGCGCCGGGCGGCGGCGGCCGCCGCCGCCAGCGCCAGCGCCGAGCGCGCCGCCGCCGCGCGTGTCGAGGCAGAGGCGCGGCTCCAGGCGGCCGCCGAGCAGCGCCGGCGCCTCGAGCAGCAGCGCGCCGCAGCCGCGGCCGAGGCGCAGGCATCCCTGCGGGCGCAGGAGTCGGCCGCGCGCGAGGCCACGGACGCGGACGCCGCGCGCCGCGACGCCGAGCAGGGCGCCGCCCGCGCCGCCGCCTCCGCCAGGCAGAGCGCGGCCGACGCCGCCGCCGCGCGCGTGCCCTCGCCAAAACCGTCGGGACGCGACGGCGCGCTGCTGTTCCGCGCGGACGACCTGTCGGTCGACCTCGACCCGCGCGAGCTGCTCGCGGCGGCCATGGCGCGCGCGGCCCTGGGCGCCGGCCTGAGCGCCGACTCGCCGCTGACGCCCGGATCCGTGGTCGAGATCGAGATCGAGATCGGCGAGGCGCAGGCGCGCGCCCTGCTGGCGGCCGAGGCCGCCCGGGCGGACGCGGCGCGCGCGGCGGCGGCCCGGCGCGCCGAGGACGCGCGGCTGGCGTCCGAGCGGGCGGCGACGGCGGCGGTAAAGGCGGTCGAGGCGGCCGAGCGGTCGGCCGAGGCGGCGGCGCGCGTGGCGCGTGAGGTGCAGGAGCGCGAGCGCGCAGCGCGGGCCGAGGACGACCGGCGCGCGGAGGTGGCGGCCGGGGCGCGCGCGGCGGCCGAGGCGGCGGCCGTGCGCCGCGCGGCGTCGCCCGAGCTGTCCGAGGGGATGGTGGCGCTGGCGGCGCTGCTCGGGGGCGCGCTGGCGGCAGGTGGGGGGGGCCGCGGCGGCAGGAGCAAGAAGATGTGATTGGTGGTGCGTGCGTTCCGTTGTCGGATCCCTGCCACCATCCGCAGCTGCCCATTTCAGGCGGCGGAGCCGGGGGCGGCTGCGTCGAGGCGGCGGAGGCGGCGGAGGCGGCGGCGGGGAAGTTGCCATCGGGGCGCTTTCGGTCGGGAATCTTGCGGGCGTAATGGTCGCGGACGCCGAGGAGCCTGACGCCTCGGGCGCCCGAGGGGCGGCCGCCGCCGCGGCGGCTTGCGTGGCCGTCGACATTGCGCCGGTGGCAAAGGCGGCGGGAGGCCCCCCAGGAAAGGGAGGGCGCGCGCCGGCCCATCGGGCGCGCGGCGCGGCCGCGGCAGCGGGAGGCGCGAGCGGCGAGCGGCGGAGCGCGTCGGCGACGCGGTGCGCGGGACGCTCGCGGTCGTGCTCTTGCGAACGCTGCTTCACGATGAGCATGCAGACCTTGAACAACAAAGACACCCTAGTATGTTTGTCGCGCCACCACACTCTCTCTGGTAAAAGAGCTGCCATCGGCGACGGGCGCCGCGCCCGCGCTCGGCCAGGAGCTCCAGCACTCGCCCCCCCCCACCCCACAATTGTACACCACCTCGGAAACTAACGATGGCACTTTTGAATCGTCGAACCGCTTTGTTTTCCAACCGTCCCCCCGAATCTCTTCTCTGTCAAAATCCCCGTCGTTGGTTTTCTGTCATTGCGGGCGGCGGCGGAGCTTGGCACGCACGACAACGACGACTCTCTTTCGCAGCAACGCTCTCTCTCGCCTTCTATCCCTCCCCCCGTCGCCCCCGCGCCTGCCCGATGGCCCCGTCGGGGGGCGCCGAGGAGTCGCGCGCGATGGGCAGCTTGCCGTGATTTGTCGGGTTGTCTTTGGAGGAGGAGGAAACGACGACGACTTTGAAAACTCGACAGATGCCTCCCCCTTCCCGCAACAACACCATCATGACGTGGCGCGGCACCGCGACGAGAATCGTGATCGGGGTCGCCGCGTGCGCGGTCGTCCTCCTCTACCTGGCACCCCGCAGCTCCGAGCTCATGCTCCGCGCAGCAGCCGCCACTGCCGCCACCGCCGCCGCGGCCGCTGCCGCGCGAACCGCCGCCGCCGCCGCCGCCCCGTGGGCGTCGTCGCCGCCGGCCGCCCTCCCGGCAGCCGCCGTTGCCGCCGCCGCCCCTTGCGCGGCCAGCGGCCTCTGCAGCCTCGGCCGCGTGCGCCCCTGGTCCGGCGACCTCCGCCCCTCCCGTGGCCTCCGCGCCGCCCTCCGCGCGCGCAGCCACCAGCGCGAGCTGGTGCTGCTGTGCACGGACGGCCGATCGCTCGACTTTACGCTTCAGCCCGTGGCCCAGATGGCGCGGCTGGGCATGGCGCACCACCTGCTGCTCGCGGACGGGCCGGGGACGTGCGACCGAGCACGGCGGGCCAGCCATTTGGTCGGGTGCGGGTGGTACGCTGAGGACGGGGACGAGGACAGGGACGGCGGGGCCGCCGACGCGCCGCTGCTGCCGCCGCGGATGCAGGGCGCGTTCCGACTGTGGGCGCTGCGCATGCGCACGGCCCTGCGCGCCGTGCGCCTGGGGCACAACGTGCTCGTGCTCGACGCGGACACGGTGCTCTTCGCCGACCCCTACCCCTACCTCAAGCACCCGGCGCTCCTGGGCAACTTTCAGTGGGTCGCGCAGCCCGAGAGCGACGGCGGCGACGAGGAGGGCGGCGGAGGCTACCTAAACGGGGGCGTCTACTACATTCAGAACGCGGCGCCGGGCGGGGCCGCGGCCTTCCTGCTGTACGAGGCCGTGCGGCGCATGCTGCGGTGGGAGGACGACGGGCGCGTGACGCTGAGGTCGCTCGCGCTCCCCGGGGGCGCGGACGCCGGCGGCGCGCGCCGTCCAGGCGCCGTCGCCGGCGACCTGCCCGTGTGCTGCGACGCCGACCAGGACCAGCTGAACGACGTGTTTCGAACGATGCGTACGGGCACGCTCACCTCGGCCTGCGCGCTTCGGTGCGCGCTCGATCAGCTGGCCAGGGCCGACGCGGCGGCGGCGGATGCGGCGGCGGCGGCGGCAAACGCGTCCTCGCTCGCACCGCCGTCGGCGGCGGCGGCGGCGGCCCGCCTCGAGCGCGCGGCCGAGCGCGCTGCCGCCCGCAGGACACTGAGCGCGGCGCTCTCGCGCGTCGAGGACGCCGAGGCCGGGTGCGGCGAGTACTGGGCCACCGAGGCCCTGTCCGGCGCCCCCGAGTGGTCCTGGCCAGTCATCTACGGACCCGCCAGCGCGGGTTACCCCGACGCGGCGTCCGTCGAGGACGACGGGGAGGGCGGGCGAGAGGGCGGCGGCGGCGATGGCGGCGGCGCCGGCGTCGACGAGGGCGGCGGCGACGACGCCAGCGCCCCCAGCAACGGGACGGGCAGGGGCGGCGGCGGCGTCCGGATCGGCCCGGCCGAGGCCGCGCGCCGCGCCCACTACGCGCGCCGCGCCCGGGAGGACCCCGCGCGCGTGCGGTGGGGCCCCTTGCGCGTCATGAACGCGCGCGGCTTTGATCCAGGCCTGGGCGGGCGTTTCTACCCCCTTGCGCCGCGCGGCGGGCAGGCGGGCGGCGGCGGCGGCGGCAGCGGCCGCCGCTACTCGCACGCCCTCGAGGTGCAGCTGCGCGCCGACTGCCCGCGCTGCGCCTCGTGGCCCGACCCGGAGGACCCGGCCGCGGCCTCGGTCGCCGACGGCCTGCCGCGCGAGCGCCTGGCGCTCATGCCGCCCTGGCTGCTGACGTCGTGGCAGGCGCACGGGCGGCGCGGCTACTGGGGCGCGAGCCCGCTGGCCGGCGCGCCCGGCAGGAGAGCGGGGGGCGGCGGCGGCGGCGGCGGCGGCGGTTTCGCATCCGAAGGCGCGCCGCCGCCCATGGGCCGCCGGGCGGACGAGGAGCCCCTCGACGGCCCCCTCGACCGCCTCGTGCAGGCCTCCCTCCTCCAGTTCCCGTCCCCCGCGCAGCTCCTCGGACACGTGTGGTATGTGCCAGAGGCCGCCGCCGCCGGCTCGCTCCGGACGGTCAAGCGCGCGGCGCAGATGGCGGCCGGTGCCTACGACTGGCCGCTCGCCCTGGCCGCGCTCGGGTCCGGGGCCTTTGGCGCGTGCCGCGACGCCGCGGACCCGCCGCCGCTCGGGGGGTTTGGCGGCGGCGGCGGCGGCGGCGGCGCGGGGTTTGGCGGCGGCGGCGGCGGCAGCCCGCCGGGCGAGTGCGGCGGGCACGGGGGCCTGCGGGTGCTGGCGCTCCACCCGTACGCCGAGCGGGGGCTGCTGTCCGGCGCCGCCTCTTGGGACGAGTACGCCTCGGCGGCCGCGGGCCTCGCGGACGCGGCCGCCGCGCTCGGGCGCGTGCCGGCCTGGCCCTCGGTCGACTGCGCGGCGGCCGCGGCCCTCGGGGAGCGCGGCGTCGTCGTCGAGGACGCGCTGGCGGCGGCCCGGCACCCGTTTTTCGCGGCGGCGGCGGCGGCGGCGGCGGCGGACGCCAACCCGGACGGCGGCGGCGGCCGCGGCCAGCCCCCGCGCCGCCGGACGGCCCCCTACGGGGGCCTCAGCCCGCGCGTGGCCGTCGACCACCGCGGCCGCTGCTTCCCCTGGTTCATGGCGATCCCCGCGTGCATGGGCGCGGGCAGGGGCCTGCTGCCGTGGGAGCTGGACGCGTGGCTGGCCTACCGAGCGCCGGCCATCGCGGCTGCTTTGGCGGAGACGGCGGCGGCGGCGGCAGCGGCGGCGGCGTCAGCGGCACCGGCGTCGGCGGCGACGGCGGCGGCGGCGGCGGCGGCGGGCGGAAACGTCACCGCCGCCTGGACGGCCGAGCCGCGCGAGGGGCTCAACGTCATCCGGCTGCGGGTCCAGCAGCCGACGGACGGCGAGCGGCAGACGCGCAAGCTGCGGCAGACGACTCAAGAGGGCCAGGAGGAGAAGGAGGGAGGCGACGGCGACGACAGCGATGACGACGGCGACGACGACGGCGACGACGACAACGACAACGCCACCCGCCCCTCGCCCGACGACCCGGCCTCCGCCCCGCCCGCTCCCGTCTCGGGGTGGCGCGTCCCCCTACTCCTGGTCGACGCCGCGCGCCTGCAGGAGGCGGCCGCCCGGATGCCCGTCGCGCCCATCCTTTACCTGTCGGCGCCGGCGGCCCTCGAGCCCGGGACGCTCTCGGACGCCAACGACGCGCTGGGCGGGCGGGCGCGGCTGGCCGGCGCGCGCCGCGACTGCTTCCCGCTCGTGCCCGGGGCGCTGGCCCAGCTGCGGCGCGACGACCTGCGCGGGCGCGCGGCGGGGGCGGCCGCCAGGGCCGACGAGGAGGCGGCAGCGGCGGCAGCGGCGGCGGCTGCGGCGGCTGCGGCTGCGGCGGCGGCGGGCGGAGGGGGCGGCAGCAGCAGCAGCAACCAGGGCCGCGAGAAGAGCCGGCGGCGCGAGGCCCAGCTGCGGGGCGAGGTCGCGCGCCTCGAGGCCGAGGCCAACGCCGAGGACGCGCTGCACTACCTGCTGCACGACCTCGCGGAGGCGTCGCGCAAGGCGGGTCTGCTGTCGTGGGCGGCAAAGGGCCTGTGGCGAGGCGTGCCGACGCTGCCAACGCTGCCGGCGTCGGCGGGGGGGAAAGGCGGCGCACCGCTCGGCGGCGGCGGCGGCGACGGGCCGTCGGGCGTTGGCAAATGATCTAATCGCAACAATCGCAGGGGAATAAGAATAACGGGGCTCGATACGCAGACACACCAAAGACACCACGGACGATGACGACGACGACGGCACAGAGTAACACGAATCATGACGATGAAGAATTCTTTTTTCAGCGGAAAGGACGCCTTGCCGCTCCCCCTCCGCCGACGCCGCCGGCCCGCCCAGCGGTGAGCGCCGCCCCCTCCTCCTTGCCCGCGGCTGCTGGCGAGGCCCAGTCCACCGCGCCGTAGGCGGAAGCAGCGGCGGGCGAGCGGGCGAGCCGCGGCGACTGGCGGTCGGCGGCCGAGGCCCGGTCGTCGTCGTCGCTGCCGCCGTCGTCGTCCCCGTCGCTCCTGCCCTCCGAGACTGCAACGCCGGGCGGCGCTGCCGCAAACGAGCGCGACGGCGCCGCCGCCACCGAGGCCCCGACCGCCACCGACGCCCCCACCATCGACGCGCCCACGCCGGCGGCCGCCGCCCAGGAAGGCAAGTAGCGGTTTGCGGCAGCTGCCGGGGCGGCGGCGGCGGCGGCGGCGGCGGCTGCGGCGGCGGCGGCGGCGGCGGCGGCGGCGGCGGCGGTGGCGGTGGCGGTGGCGGCGCCCACCGCCCCCTCTGCGCCCGCGTTGCTGTTGCTGGTGCGGCGAGGGGAGGGTTTGGCCGCAGCCGGCGGAGCGAGCGCGCGCGCGGCGGGCGAGGAGGCGAGGCTGCCTGGCCCCTCAGCGTCGTACCTGAGCGCGCCAAACAGGCCCCCACGCGGAGGCAGCGCGCCGCTTGCCGCTGCGCCGCGGCCGCCGCCGCCTCCGCCGCCCGCGCCGTTGGCAGCGGCAGCAAACGCCTGCGCCGCGGCCCGCCTGGCCGGGCTCGCCGCGGCCGACGCAGGCGCCGAGGAGGTCGGCGGCAGGCCAGCGCCACCTCCGGCGCGGGCGGAGGGGAGACCGGCCCCAAACCCGGCCGCGGCCGCCGCCGCCGCGCGCGCCTCGCCCGCCGCGACGCCTATGTCGACCGCCGCGCCCGCCCGCGCCAGCGCCGCGCGCGAGAGCGCCTGCCGCAGCCGCCCGAGCTCCTCCGCCTGGCGAGCGCACCGCAGCTCGAGCTCGCGCGCGCGGCGCGCGGCCAGGAGGGAGGGCGTGGCGGCGGCGACGGCGCCGGGAGGCAGGGCGGGCGAGGGGAAGGGGGGCGGGGGCATGATGATAAGGCGGCCGGCGGTCGCAGGCGTGGCCGGCCGCGACGAGCAAGCCGGCGACGGGGCGCCGGCGGCAGACGCAGCCTCAGCGCCCCTGTCGTCGCCCGGGGCCGGGAGCGCCAGCACGACCGCGGGAGAGCCCGGGGGCGGCGGCGAGCCGCCCTCGAGGAGCAGCTGCGCGGGCGGCGACGCGCGCCCGCCGCCGTGCGACGAAGCCAGCGCCGCCTCGGCCTGCGCCAGCGCCTGGCTGTGCAGCGCGCGCACGGCCTCGGCGCGCAGGCGCTCGGCGGCGGCCAGGCGCGCCTCGCGCTCGCGCGCCGCCACGGCCGCGCGCGCGAGCTTGCCGCGCAGCGCGACGATCTCGTGGCGCGCCGCCGCGGCTGCGGCAGCTGAGGCGGCGGCGGCGGCGGCGGCGGCGGCCGCGGCGGCGGGGGCAGAGGGCGGAGAGGCGGGGGGGTAGACTTTGTCGGCGGCGGCGGCGGCGGCGGCAGCGGGCTCTGCAGCGAGCAGGCGCGCCTCGAGCTCGGCGTTGCGCCGGAGCGCCTCGGCGAGCCGGCGCTCTAGCGCGCCCACGGCGGCTGCGGCGTCGTCGTCGGCGGCGGCGGCGGCGGCGGCCCTGCCCTCGTCATCTTCTCGTTCGCCCGCAGGGGCCCGCGGGCGCGCGGCGGCGGCGGCGACGTCCACCTCGGGAGGCGCCGGGACCTCGTCGTCTGCCCCCTCGCCGGCGGCGGCGGCGGCGGGGCCGGGCGGGGACGTCGCTGCGGGCCCATCCTCGCCGTCCTCGCCGTCCTCGCCGTCCTCGCCGCCGATGCCGCCCTCGCCGCCCCCGCCGCCCGCGCCCCCAGCGTCCTGCCGCCGCTGCCGCTTGCGCTCGGCGCCCAGGTCGGCGCTCGCGGCCAGGCCCGCCCCGGACGCCCGGCGCGCGGCGGCCGCCTCCCTGTGCGGGCTGCTGTCGGCCGCGGCCGGCCCGAGAGCGCCGGCGGCGCCGTCAAAGCGGCCCAACAGGGACGCGCCGCCAACGCGGCCGGCGGCGGCCGGCGCCCGGCCGCCCGCCGCCCGACCCGCGGGCGCCGACGCGCGCAGGGCGAGCAGCTCGCGCCCGAGGCCGAGCACGCCCGCGCGCAGCGCGGCAGAGGCGGTGGCGGCGTCCAGCTGCGCCGCGCACGACGCCTGGAGGCCCGCGGCCAGGGCCGCAACGCGGCGGCGCGCGTCCTCCTCCTGCTGCTCGTCCTCGTCCTCGTCGTCCTGCTCTCGCTGCCGCCGCACCAGCAGCAGCAGCTCGTCGGCGTCGGCGTCGGCGTCGGCGCCGCCGCCGCGGCCATGCCCGGCCGCGACCGCCAGGGAGGACGACGCGCCCACGGCCCCGCCCCCTGCCCGCCGCCGCCGCACGATCCGCACGCTGCGCCGGCTCGCCGCCGAGGCGTTGCCGCCGAGCGTGCTCGCGGACTGGGGGCCCACCGCCGACGACGGCTGCGGGCGGCGGCCGGGATCCCCCCGGCCCCCGGGCTCGGGCGACGCGGCGCGGTCGGGCGTGCGCGCGAGGCCCGCCGGCGGCGTCGCCGCGCGCCCGGCGGCGGCGGCCGCCGCGTACTCGCCGCCGCCGATGGCCGGGCCATCGCCGCCGTCCTGGAGCAAGGGCGGCGCCCCTCGGTCGTCGTCCTCCTCCTCCTCCTCCTCCTCCTCCCCCCGGTCGTCCCGCTCACCCCCGAGGATCGCGGCCCCGGCCGCCGCCGCCGCCGCCGCCTCCTCGTGCAGCTCGAGCAGGCCGGACAGCGCCGCGGCCGAGGCGCCGCGGTCGTGCGCGCCGTCGCCCAGCTCGTCGACGAGCGCGCCGACCGACCGGAGCAGGTCGTCCAGGGCGGCCGCGGCCGCCCGGTCCCCTTCTTGGTCGCCGCCGCCGTCCTCCGCCCGCCGCTCTTCTTCGTCTCCGCCCGCCGCCGCCGCCGACGGCGACGCGCCGCCTCGCGCGACGGCGGCGGCGCCGCCGCCGTCCTCAGCCTCGTCGCCCGGCCGCGGCAAGGACGTGGCGAGCCCCCCGCCAAGCGCGGCCGTCGAGGCGGCCGAGGGCGGGGGCGAGCCGCCGTCGGTCGCGCACGCCGCCGAGGCCGGGCCGGGCAGCGGCAGCGGCGGCAGCGGCGACAGGAGCCCGGCCGAGGCCGCTGCCGCCGCCCCTGGTGCCGCCGCCGCCGCCCCCCCTGGTGCCGCCGCCGCCGCCGCCGCCCCCCCTACTGGTGCCGCGAGCGCGAGAGCGGCGAGCAGAGGGTGCCCCTGCTGGATGGAGGCCGCCAGCATCCGCTGCATCTCCTCCTGCTCGAGGTCCTGCTGCGCGCGCAGCTCGGCCAGGTGGCGCTTCATCAGGGCCAGCTGCGAGCGCAGGCGGCGGCCGCGGCCGGCGCCGACGCTGCTGACGCTCTGGCGGCCGCCGCCGCCGCCGCCGACGACGACCAGCGCAGGGGAGTTGCCTATTGACGCCGCCGCCGCCGCCGCCGCCGCCGCCGCTGGCCCTTGCTGTTGCTGCTGCTGTGGCGGCGCTTGTGAGGGCGCCCGCGGCCCTGCGCTGCCCAGGCGCGCCACGGCGCACTCGAGCTCGGTGGGAGGGCGGCCTGCGCCCGACCCCGGAGGCGCAGCAAAACCGTCGCCGGCCTGCTGCAGCAGGGACGGCGTGCGCGCACAGGCGGCGAGGCGGGACTGCGGCGGCGGCGGCGGCGGCGGCGGCTGCCCCTGCTGCAGGGAGGAGGGAGCGCCCTCGAGCGCGGCCAGCGCCGCCCGCAGCGCAGCCGAGGCGTCCCCCCACTCGCGCTCGACCAGCACGCGCCGCAGCGCGCGCGCCAGGGCCTCGACCTGCGGCGCGTGCGCGGCGGCGGCCGCCTCGACGACGGCCGCGGGCGCGGGCGTGGGAGGGGCGGCGGCGTCGCCGCCGCCGTCACCGTCGCCGCCGGTGGCCGCAGGGCCCGAGAGCAGCCGCTGCGCCTCGCCCGAAAAGGGGGGCGAGGGGGGCGCCGGCGGCGGGAGGTCTGCTCCGCCATCCTGGTGCGGCCGCCCACCAGGCGCCTGCTGCTGCTGCTCCTCCTCCTCCTCCTGCTGCTGGGACGACGCGGACGACGGCGGAGCGGCCGCCGCCGCCGCTCCCTCCGCGGCCGTCCCCTCGCCGGCAGTCGCGCCCGACGCCGCCCCTCCCTCGCCCTCGCCCGCCGCGGCCGCCGCCCGCAGCGCGCCGATCAGCTCGTCGCCCATCTCGGTCGCGCGCCGCTGCGCGTCCAGCTGCCGCCGCAGGTCGGCGTTGTGCGCCAGCAGCGCCTGCAGCTGCTCCAGCAGCATCTCGTGCTCCTCGGCGTACTGCTCCGGCCGCCACGCGGGCGGCGCCCGCCGGTCCGGGCCGCCAGCGCCGGCGCCGGCGCCGCCGCCGTCGCCGTCGCCCTCGTCGCCGTCGTCGTCTTCGCCGTCGTCGGCCTCGCCCCCCTCGGCCTCGTGCTGCCGCCGCCGCCTTGCCTCTGCCATTAGTGCTGACGTCTGCGAGGATCGCGGAAAGGCGAGCGAGATCGAGACGGCCGGGTCGGCAGAGGTGGGCGTGGCGGCCACAGTGGCCTCGGCCGCCGAACGAGACGAGGCGCTGGCCGCCGCTGCCGACGCCGCCGCCCCGCCCGTGGCGCTGCTCCCCCCGCCGCCGCCGCCGCTGCCGCCGCCGCCGCCGCCCGCGCTGCCTGTGTCCTCCAGCGCGCCCGCGCGGTGAGAGGACCGGCACCGGAAGCGCGGCGAGTTGCCGCCGTGCAGGGGGCTGCCCAGAGTCTGGGGGCTGGTCACGACCACCGCGGCCGGTAGCGACGGAGAGAGGGTCGACGGACGCCGCTGCTTGTGCGGCTGCCGCTGCTGCATGCCGTCGCGCGCCGCCGCCGCCGCAGCCGCCGCCGACGATGAGGACGCAAAACCCGAGGCTCCCGAGACGCCCCCCGAGTCAGGGGCAGGCGCGCGCGGCGAGGGTCCGGCGGGGGGAGGGCGGCTCGCGGCCTCGGGGCCGAGCGGCGAGGACGCCCACGGCACGGCGGCGGGCCTGAGCGCAGACGCGGGCGTGATGCCGCCGCGGCCGCCGCCGCCGCCGCCCCCCGCAGCGCCGGCGGCCGACGACGCGCCGGGGCTGTCGGCCGCGCCCACGGCGGTCGCACGACGCACAAGCGCCTTGACGGAGGCCAGCTGCAATCGCAAGGCGTCCCGCTCAGCGCGCAGCTGCGTGTTGGAGCGGCGCAGCGAGGCAGCCGAACGCTTGAGCGCCTGCCCCTCTGCCGCTGCCGCGCTGCTGCCGCTGCCGCTGCCGCTGCCGCTGCCGCTGCCGCTGCCGCTGCCGCTGCCGCTGCCGCTGCCGCTGCCGCTGCCATTGCCGTTGCTGTTGCTGCTGCCGGTTGCTGCTGCTGTCCTTGCTGCTTCTGCTGCAGCAGCGGCGGCGGCGCGAGACGCCGACCCGGCCGCCGCGTCCAGCGGGCTCGTCGGCGGCGACTGCGCGGGCTGCGGCGCGGGCGGGCCGCCGCCGCTGCTGGCCGCCGTCGCCGCTGTCGCCGTCGCCGTCGCCGCCGCGCGCGACGCCGCCTCCGCGTCGGCGGACGAGACGCCCGACACGTGTTGCTCCTCGTGCTCCTGCTGCTTTTCCGAGTGGGCCGAGCCTGGTAGGGACGGTCGCGCCTGCCTTAGGGCCCCCGACTCTTGCTCCTGCTCGCGCGCCCGCGCCCGCGCCCGCGCCTGCGCCGCCTCCCCCTCCTCCGCCAGCACCGCCCGCAGCGCCAGCGCCTCGCCCGCCCGCGCCGTCAGCTCCGCGCGGAGCGCCTCGCCCTCGCCCGCGAGCGCGGCCCGGCCGGCCTCGAGCTCGGCGTTGCGCGCCAGGAGCTGGCGCAGCTGCTGCTCCAGGGCCGCCACCTGATGGCGGTGCTGCTGCTGCTGGTGGTGGAGGGGGTCGACGACGCCGCCAGCAGCAGCGGCGGCCGGCGACAGGGGCGACAGAGGCGCCTCGGCGACGGCAGCGGCGGCGGCGGCAGTCGCGCATCGCCGGCGGGTTGCGGCGGCGTCGAGGGCGGGCGACGATTTCGGGGACTGCGAGGCGCCTCTCTGCGCCGCCGCGGCCAGGCGCCCGCCGCGCAGCGGCCCCAGGCCGGCGATTGAGTCGGCAGGAGAGGCTGTTTGGGAGGATGGACGGGGGGGCGGGGCTGCCACCGCCGCCGCGCTGCCGCCGCCGTCTGTCGGCAGCTGCTGCTGCGGTCGCTGCATGGTGCTGCGTGTTGCGGGGGCTCGGCCTCGGGACACGCTCGTTGGTGCCAGCGGCTGAACGCGTCAACAACGGCCTACCATGATTTGGCTGTTCAAGCCGGCGGGAGGCGTGGGGGGATCTCTGTGCGCGTGCGGGAGTTTGAACACCACCGAGAATTCTGTTTGTATGGTTTACGCGCTCGCGAATCCAGTGTTGCTCTCCAACGTTTTGAGGCCGGTTGATTGTGTTGCGTGTTTGAGATGTGTGCGTGAGAGACGTGCGACGGTTGGAGGGGAAGCTGCGCGGCACGCCCTCTTTGTTTCGCGTCGTCAGCGCGCCCTGTTCGACGTCGGCGCGTCGTCGTGCGCCAAGCCGCTCGCGGCATCATCAAGCTCCTTCTCGCCTTCACTGTTTCCAATCCAAAACACGCCGTCGGATCCTCATATATCGTGAGACCGTGGACCACCAAGCCTCTCTCTCTCCCTACGCACGACGCTCCCCACACGGGACAACCGAACCTCTTTCTCACACACTCGAGTTACGGAATGCTCGCGCGCGCGTCGCAGCCCGCAGCGCGCGCGGCCGGCCTCATCGCTCACCCGTCGTCGTCGGCGCGCTGCCCGCTGCCGCCGACCTGCCGCCGCTCCCTCAACAGTGCGACTCGCTGCGGCGCCGCTCTCGTTGTCGCCGTCGCCGTCGCGCCCTCGCGTCGTCGCCGCCTGCGCCGTCGCGCGTCCCAAACGCCCAACGCTTCCAGCAGAGATGGCGCCCCGACGACGAAAGCAACAACAGCGCCCATGAGGGTCCTGGTGCCCGTCGCCGACGGCACCGAGGAGATGGAGGCCGTCGTCATCGTCGACGTCCTGCGGAGGGCGGGCTGCCGCGTCGTCGTCGCCTCGGTCGAGCAAGGCTTGCAGGTCACCTGCAGCCGCGGCGTGGTGCTGACGGCCGACGCGCCGATTGCCGACGCGCTCCTCGCCGGCGGCGCCGCTCCCTTTGACCTGATCGCGGTGCCCGGCGGCATGCCCGGGGCCGAGCGGCTCGCGGCCAGCGCCCCCCTGTCGGCGGCGCTGCGGGCGCAGCGCGAAGGCGGAAGACCCGTCGCCGCCATCTGCGCGGCGCCGGCCGTCGTGCTCCAGGCGCAGGGCCTGCTGCCGGCCGGGCAGCCGGCCACCGCGCACCCGGCCTTCAGCGCCCGGCTCGCGCACCAGGCGGGCGTGGAGGAGCGCGTGGCGGTCGCGGCGGACGGGCGGGCGAGGGCGGGGGCCGGGGGCCGCGGCCTGGTCGTCACCTCGCGCGGCCCTGGCACGGCGCTCGAGTTTGCGCTGGCGCTCGTGGCGCTGCTTTGCGGCGAGGCGAAGGCGCGCGAGGTGGCCGGGCCCATGGTCATGGGCGGCGGGTGGGAGGAGGGCGTGGCGAAAGTGGTGGCGGCGGTGGCGGCGGGCGAGGCGCCTCGAGGGGCCTGAAGACGGCGCGTCTCTCTGCCTTTTACTTTTGCGATGCGAGACGGGACGGGCGACCGCGGCGATTTTTTATTTGACATTCGATCTTTGTCTTATGTCATCCTCCTCCTCCGCTCCGTGCGCGCGCACGCACGAAACAGACGACGTCACGGCGGCCGCTGCGCGGCGGGCGACACGCTCGCCGCCACGGCCGAGAAGGGCGTTGGCGCCACAAACCACAACGACACGATCGCGACCACGCTCGCGGCAATGGACACGATCTGCAGCCAAAAGGCGCAGATGGTCATGGTCGACGTGCTCGCCCAGATCGACAAGAAAAAAAGCACGGGCGCGACGGCGTTGTAGACGGCCCAGCAGCAGGTGAGCGCGGAGGCCCAGCCGAATTGGCGCGTGAGGATGACGTTGTGCAGCGCCAGCGTGATGGTGCAGACGCACACGCACGCCCAGAGAAAAAAGACACACTTTTCCGTGAGCGTGTCCTCCTCGGTCCGCTTCTTGGCCTTTGGCGGCGGCGTGATCAGCTCCTTGGCCGTGGGCGCGCGCGTCGTCTCGCCGCCGCCGTGGTCCGTCTGCGCGCCGCCGCCGCCGCCGCCCGAGAGCGCAGCGCGGCCCTCGCCTCCGCCAAAGCGCCGCGTCATCGACTGGCCGAACGCGATGAGCCCGGCCTGCATGCGCGCGGAGGCCGGCGGCGGCGCCTCGTCGTCGACATCGACGGCGGCAAGAGGAGGAGGCGCCGCAAACGCCTGCGCCTGCGCGTGCGCGTGCGCCTGCACGTGCGAATGCGCCTGCTGCACCTGCGCCTGGCCGCCCTTGGTCGTCGCCTTGAACCGCGGCTTTTTTTTCACGCCCAGCTTGGACAAAAAAACGCTCGTCATCGCTTTCAGGTAGGTGAACGCCAGCAGCTGGTTGCTCAGCGTCGCCATCCACAGCGCCTGCGAGTCGAGCGGCGTGTGCGCGTAAGACTGCACCGCAAAGCCCGCCGAAAGGTAGAGCGTGAGCGCCAGCGGCGTGAGCCCGCCGAAGCGGACCGGGTCCAGGTTGGCAAAGACCGACAGGAAGGGGACGAGGACGAATGCGGGGGTGGTGACGACGGTGACGACGTAGGCCCACGTGCCGTTGTTGTAAAGCAGCCGCTGCAGCGGCGACAGCCCCCGCCGGAAGAGCGGGTTGCGCCGCGACAGCGACAGCTGGAAGTGGCCCTTCGCCCACCTACTGCGTTGTCTGAAGATGTTGCGAAGCTCGGTCGGCGCCTCGCCCCGCGCCAGGTACGAGTTCAAATAGGTGCCGCGGAAGCCGGCGGCGGCGAGGTTCATTCCGAGGGCGAAATCCTCGGTGATCGTGTAGGTCGGAAACCACCCCACGGCCGCGAGCGCCCGCGCGCGGATGCAAAAGTTGGTGCCCGTGCAGGCGACATAGCCGAGGGCGGCCAGCCCCGGCAGGCTGTACTGCCACCACTGCTTGTTGATGGTGTTGAAGATGTCCTCCGGAGGGAAGACGTTGATATACCCTTGTGGCGTCAGGCAAAGGGCGAGCGCGGGGTCGGTCATCGGCTCGAGCAGCTTGAGGAAAAAGTCGGGGTCGGCAACCATGTCGGCGTCGAGCACGACGACGACCTCGGAGGGCGGGATGCTGCTGTGGGGAGGTCCGGCGGCGGCGCGGTTGTTTTTGTAGATGACGTTTTTGAGGCAGTGGTTGAGGTTGTTGCTCTTGCCGTTGGTCTCGCCCGGCTCGCGCGCCCGGCCCGAGACGTAAAAGACGGCGTCACGCCCGGGAAACCGGGCGGCGGCGGCCAGCGAGCCGGCCGTGCCGACGCCCAGGGCGCGCGGCAGGGCGCGCGGGTGCGGGTCGGGCGCTGCGGGCGGGTGGATGGCGCCCGCGCTGGTGCCGTAGGTCGCCTCGATCCACGCGCGCTTACTCCGACATGAGCCGTCATCGCACAAATAAACCGACCGCTGCGCCGAGGGCGGCAGCAGCGCGTCCAGGGCGGCGGCCACGGTCGGCGCGACCACGTCGAGCGGCTCGCCGTAGCAGCAGACGAGCACGCGCACGTGGAAGGGGCAGTCGGTGCAGACCGAGGCGCCGTCGTCCGCGGGCAGGCCCGGGCTGCCCGCCGCGTGCAGGTGCCGCGTGTTGACGACCGCGTAGGGCAGCACGGCGGTGGCGCCGAGCAGCTCGATCGCGAAGATCAGCGCCGAGTACCACCGGTGGGGGAGGCCCGACGAGGGCAGCAGCATGGCGACGCGGACGTAGCCGTAAAACGCGAGCGCGCCGACGTAGGCGAGCAGGATGGCCGTCGCCAGCCACGAGACGTCGCGGCGGATGGGCGCGCGCGCGCCGTAGGTGACGTCGCGGCGGCGGCCCGCGGCGGGGAGGCCGGGGGCTGGTGCGAGTGCGGCCGAGGGCTGGTAGTGGTGGTGGCTGGGCGGGAAATAGGGGTCGGCGGCCGCGCGCCCGTTGCCATTGCCGTTGGCGCTGGCGGCGTTGGCGCGGCCGCCGGACCCGCTGCTGCTGTTGCCGATGAGGATGCGGTGGAAGGGGTCGGTCCCCGCGCGCGGGCTCTCGTACAGCTGGGCGCCGCCCGGCAGGGAGAAGGGCGGCGGCTGGTGCTGCTGGTGCTGCTGCTGCTGGACGCGGATCGTTGGGTAGCCCGCCGCCGCCGCCTCGTCGTCCTCCTCTGCGGCCAGAGGCGGCGCGGTCGGCCCGGCGCGCCCCCCGCCGCCGTTCATCCTGGGCGGTGGCGCTTGTGTTGACCCCGCGCCCCAGGCGCTGCCGCTCCTCGTTGCGTCGGCCGGTCGGGGCGTGTGAGCGGGGGGGGGGGAAGCTGCCCGGGAAGGAGGAGGAAGGCACAGGCAATTAGATATTTCGATCGCGGGGGGGGTGGGGGGGACGACAGAGAGCGGGCCTGGGAAGGGGAGGGAAGGGGCGGGGAGAAGCAAGGACTTGGAAGAGCTGCAGTGCGATTTCGTGCGGAGTCTGAGACAGAAGGTGGCGTCTACTTAAAAACATTGAAGGCGCGACGCGTGAGAGCGAGCGCCCGCCCCCCGCCGCCAAAACACACAACCGCACCAACCGACCAAATCACTCGTCGTCCCCCATAAACACGGGCGGCAGGTCGCGCGCGTCCTCTCGCGCGGCCCCGGTGCCCACAAGCGCCACGACCTTGGCCGCGGCTGACGTCGGGGGAGCACCGCCCGCAGCAACTGCAGCAAGCCCCGCCGCTCCTCCCGCCGCCGCCGCCGCCGCTCCCGCTCCCGCTCCCGCTCCCGCGCCCCCGCCAGCCGCCCCCCGCCGCCGCCGCGGCGCCCCGCCCGCCGCCTCGGCCTCCGCCGCGTCCAGCTCCCGCAGCACCTCGGGCGTCACCGCGTAGTGGTGCTGCCGCGCGCACAGCGCCCGCAGCCTCCCCGCGTCCGCAGACGACAGCTCGGCCTTGTACCGCTGCACGAAGCAGAGCAGGCACTGGTGCCAGACGACGGGCATGTCGCGCTCGTCGTCGGAAAAAGCGCAAAAGTGCGCGGCCAGCGCGTCGACGCAGGCGTAGGGCAGGGCGTAGCGCTTGTCGAGCAGCACGCGCACGAAGAACGAGGTGGTGCCGCGGTAGGGCAGGCGCGACAGGCGCAGGAGGGCGGCGGCCGAGTGCAGGGCGGGCAGGGAGGCGCGCTTGAGCACGGACGAGAGGATGACGGCCTCGCGCAGCGTGCAGCCGCCGCCCTCGCCGCCGCCCTCGCCGCCGCCGCCGCCGCCGCCCTCGGGCGAGCACAGCGGCAGCAGCACGCCCTTGAAGAAGGCGCCCGGTTTGTACGTGCTCTTGCGCAGGGCCTGGAACAGCGCAAAGTGGAGGCGCTGGTGCGCGCGCACGTCCTCGCGCATGGCGGGCAGCAAGACGGAGCGCAGGTAGCGCGGGGCGGCGCGGTCCGACAGGTTCGAGATGAACAGCCGGGCGGCGGCGTAGTGGGCGTGCGGCGACCAAAGCGCCGGCTGCGTGAGCGCGAGCGCCTGCTCCCAGCAGCGCAGCGACGGCACGACCTTGAGCGCCTTGGGCAGGGGGCCCGCGGTGTAGCGGCGGAGGAGCTGGCCCACGCCGCGGTAGACCTCGGCGACGCGCTCGTCGAGCTCGGCGGGGGGAGGCTGCTTGCCCCGCTTGCCGCCGCCGGGCCCTCCGGCCGCCGCCGCCGCCGCCGCCGACGCCTCGCGCTCCTGCTCCTCCTGCTCCTGGTCCGCCTGCTTCGCGCGCATGCGCTCCAGCACGAGGCTCGCGAGGTCCTTGGTGGGCTTGCCCGCCTCGGCGGGCGCGCCCCACAGGCCCTCGGTGGTGAGTGGGGCGGTGGCGGCAGCGGCGTCGGAAGCAGGGCCGCCGCCCGCGCCCGCGCCCGCGCCGCCGCCGCCGCCGCCCATAAACGCGCGCAACGCCGCCTCGTCCTCCGGGGTCACCTCGTCCGCGACCTCGGCGCCGCCGTAGTCGTACCCCCCGCCGCCCGTCGCGACCAGCCGCTCGTCGTCGTCGTCGTACGCGTCCGCGCCGCTGCCCGGGCGCGGCCGGCCGCCGATGTCGTCGTGGCGGCCGTCGGCGCCGCCGTCGGCCTCGTCGTCCTCGTCCTCGTCGCTGCTGTCGGCGGCGGCCGCGCCGACGGCCGCGGCGCCGGCGGCGGCGCCGCGGGCCGTGGCGCGCGCAACGGCCGCGGCCAGCGCGCGGTGGTCAAACTCCCCGGACTCCTGCCCCGCCCCGCCTTCGCCGTCCTCGAGCTCGACCTCCTCCTGCTGCAGGCGCGCCTCGCGCAGGATGCGCGCGCTCGTGCGCTGCGCGTTGAGTGCGTCGCGCCGCTGCTCGGCCGGGTCGGCGGCCTTTTCCGCCGCCGCCGCGTCGGCGTCGCGGCGGCGCTTGCCGGCGCTGCCGCCGCGCGGGTGGGTCTGGTGTTGTTTGTTGTTGTTTTTTTAGAGGGTGTTGTGCGCGGGTCTCGATCGGTGAGACCAATGGGGCGCGCGCGCGATTGCGGCGTTCACGGGAGAGGAAGGTGGCGTTCACGGGATGCTTGCTCCAAGAGTCGGCGGTGGGCAAAACGCGAGAGAGAGACAAGAAAGAAACGCACCCGCACGCCCTGGCTGGCCGGGTCCTCAATTTGCTCCCCCAGCCCTTGCCTGTGCCCCTGGCGGCGCTCGCGCCGCCGTCCGCCGCCTTTCGACATGGCCGTTGTTTGGCGCTCGGGTTGTGATTGCTGCTGTTTGGGGGGAGAGGGGCGGCGGTACCGCGGGTGTCGCAGGTGCCGATTTGCTGCGTTCCCTGAGCGTGGAGTCGGGTCGAGGAGAAGCAGATGGGTATGGATTGGCGATAGTACGACGTGGATTTGTCCTTGAGGCGCGTTTCGTTTGCCCGGGCACTGTGCGCGGCCGTCGCCGCTTGATGTTGGCGCGCCGTCGCGGCGCCGCCGGCCGACGCCGTCGATCGACCGTGATGACAAACAAGAGCCGCACTCTCTCTCTCTCTGTCGACACAACCAATCAATCTAATCCCATCGGCAATGACAACCGCAACTAAATCCAAGGAGCACCGCAGCAGCGGCAAGGGCCGCCACGCGGGCTCACAGGGAGCAGAGCACGAGGCCGCGCCGCCCCCTCCTCCCTCGCCCTCCTCCAAGCGCAAGCGCGCGAGCGACAGCGGCGCGCCCCCGCGGCTGGACGCGGTGCGGATCAAGGTCGTACGCCCGGCCAAGGGCTCGAGCTCGGCCCCGGCGGCGCTCGCCCCCTTTGTCGGCTACGTCGCCCACGGGCGCCTCGCCGACGCGGCCGAGGCGGCGCGGTCGATCGGCGGCGGCGCTGGCGGCGGCGCCGGCGGCGGCGACGGCGGCGCCGGAGGGGCGGGCGTGCACTTTGACGTGTACGAGGCGCCGCGCCGCCCGCCCGTCTACGTGGCGCAGCTGTCGGGACCTCGCCCAGGCCAAGGCGGCTCGACAAAAGGCGACGACGACGACGACCGCGGCGCCGCAGCCGCCGCCGCCCCCGAAGCCGCCGCCGCCGCCACCGCCGCCCCCCGCCTGCTGCTGGTTGGCCGCACGGACGGCGCCGAGCAGGGCGGCGCGTCCGCCGCGGGGTGGTACGCCGTGGGCGTCTACTCGCGCTCCAGGGGCACGCTGACGCTGGCGCGCGCCCAGGACGGTCGCCTCGCGCGCGTCGAGCCCGTGCTGCCGGACGCCGTCACGGCGGCCGCGGCCGCCGCCGCCGAGCGCGCTGCAGGCGGCGCGGCCGCCGCCGCCGCCGCCGGGGACACGGCCCGCGAGCAGTCGCGCCGCCTCGTCGACGCCTTTGGCTCGACGCGCCGCAAGCGCCAGCTCCAGGCGCGCGAGGAGGGCGCCGTGCGCTCCGACCGCCTCCTCGAGGGCGGCGCGGGCGTGCAGGCCGCCCTCGCGCGCGTCAACGCGGCCGCGGCGGCCGACGGCGGCTCGCGCGAGGCGGTGCTCGCCCGCGCGGCCGCCGCGCGCAACGTGCCGCCACACGACCCCTCGGCGACGCGGCCGGGCGACGCCTACCGCGTGCGCGCGTTCTTCCCGCCGGCCTTCTGGGACGCGCTCAACGCCGGGCAGCTGCTGGCCGCGGCCGAGGACGCCGAGCAGATGGCAAAGCTGCGCGAGCGGCGCCTGGTGCTGCCTTACGTCCTCTCGCGCTGCGAGGCGCTGCTGCGCCCCGACGGGGCGGCCGGCGCGGGCGCGGCGGGCGCGGTCGCGGCGGGCGGCCCGGCCGTCAAGCGCGAGTCCGGCGCCGACGCGACGGCCGGCGCGCGGCGCGAGCGCGCGCGGCTGCTGGCCGCCGTGGCCGCGCTGCTGACGCTGCACGCCGGCGGGCAGACGGTGCGCGTGCCCGTGGGGCCGGGCGGCCTGGACGACGCCGCGCGGCGCCTGCGCATCTGCGGCCGCGGCGACGCGCTCGAGGCGCTGCTCGAGCGGCTGTACGTGCCCGCCGGGCGGGTCGAGGGCGAGGAGGAGGCCGCCGCCGCCGCCGACGAGGGGGGCGTCGGGGCCGCGGCGGCGGCCGCCGCGTCGCCGGCGGCGGCGGCGGTCAAGCCCGAGGAGGAAGGCGAGCAAGGCGCGGCGACCGCTTCTACAGCCGCCGCCGCCGCCAGCAGCAGCCCCGCGAGCCGCCCGTCGCGCGCGCCCAGGCCGGCCGCCGACGTCCACGCGCGCGACGACCGCCAAAAGGCGCTCGCGCTCGCGTACGCGCTCGCGATCGCGCTCGGCGCCGAGGGCTGGCGCATGTCGCCCGAGGCCTTCGAGGCGCTGCGCGCGGAGCTGCGCATGGGCGCGCGCGACCTGGCCGCGCGCTTCCGCGAGCTCGGGTGCGACTGCGAGCGCAAGAGCGGCGCTGCTGCCGGCGCGGGCGGCGCCGCCTACTCGGTCTCGCTGCTGCTGCTGCAGCGGCCGCCAGGCGGCGCCGCCGCCGAGGGCGAGGGGGCGACGGCGCGCACGCTCGAGGAGGCCTTCCCCAAGGCCAAGCGGCCGGCCACGACCCGGCGGCGGTGAGGAGAGACAGGGGGGCAGGGGCGTAGGGGGGGCGATTGTTTGTGCTTTGTCGTTGTTTTCAGAGCAAAAAAGAGCGCCTTGTCGCGTTTATTTGTTGTTTTTGTCGTCGCTTCTTCGTTCTCGGCAGCAAAGAGAGGAGGTTCAGGTTCGGTCGGGTGGTCGGGCCGTCGTAGGCATGCAAAAAGAGGGGGGGGTCGTGTCAGTGAGAGGGAGTCCAAATGATGGTGTGGCGCGCGCCTCTTCGGCGGCTAGTGGGGGGGGGGGGGACCAAAAGCGCCTCTCGTCTTTCCTTTTTGTCTAGCGCCGCCCGTCGCCAGCGGCGCCGCCGCCGTCCGCCCGCGAGCAGTCCTCACCCGCCCACCCGGCGTCGCACAAACATTCGCCCGCGGCCAGGTTGCACACGCCCGCCCCGCTGCAGCCGCCCGGGCACCCCTTGGCCGGCGCCTCGGGCGGCAGGACGGCCGAGGCGCCGGCGGCGCACTCGTCAAGAGCGGCGCCCGCGGCGGCCGCCTTTGCGCCGGCGCCGGCGCCGCCGGCGCCGCCCACACCTCCCCCTCCGCCCGATCCATTGTCGCAGACCGAAAAAACTCCGGCGGCGCTCAGGCCCATCACCTCGGGCTGCCGCAGGGCCCACGCCTTGGCGGGCGGGAGCGCGAAGCGCCCGGGCGTGGCGGCGACCGCGCGGAGGCGGACGGTGTGCGTGCCCGCGCGCATGAGCGGGTAGTAGAAGCGCACGGCGCTCGGCTTGGTCTCCTGCACCGGGCAGACGGGCGGGAACGGAAACGGGAACGGGAACGAGGAAGGCCAGCCGCCGCCGCCGCCGCCGCCGCCGCCGCTCGGGTCGCCGCCGCCGCCGACAAAGGAGGGGGACGCGACGCGCGACGCCTGCCCCGGCCCGGCGTTGGCCGCGGGCGAGGAGGGGGCGGCGGCCTGCCCGCCGCGCGCGCGCATCAAGGGGCCAAAGACGGCCGAGAAGAGGCCCGGCGCGCGCAGGCGCAGGCCCGCGTCGCCCGGAAAGTCGCCGCCGCCGCCGCCGCCGCCGCCGCCCGATGAGTCATCATCGGCCTCTGACTCGTCGACGGAGCACGACTGCTCGGCGAGCCCTTTTCCCCCCGCTGCGCCGCGAAAGACGTTTGGGTCGAGGGGCTCGAGCCCGCCTGGCATCCACGCCTCGACCACCACGTCGGGCAGGTCGTCGGGCGTGGTGACCTGCACCACCACGGAGACGACCTGGCCGAGCGCGGCGGCGCGCAAGGACGGGGCGGGTTGGGCGGCGGCGGCGGGGGCGGGCGGCTCGCTGGCGTCGTCGGCGGCGGCGCCGCCGGCCGGCGGCTCTGCGGCGGCGCTCCGGACCACCGCGCGCTGCACCCACAGGCCGCGGTAGGCGGGAAACGGCATCAGCTCGGCGGGCACGAAGCGCAGCGTCGCCGCCACGGTGGCCTCGCCCCTGCCGACCGCCTCGAAACGAAGCGCCGAGGCGTGGGCCGGCAGCGACGACCAGGGCACGGACGCGGCGGCCGTCGCCGCCGCCGTCGCCGCCGTCGCGTCGCCTCGTTTGTCGCCGCCGGGACCAAACTCGGCGCGCAGCAGCACCAGCTCGTCGCCGGAGGAGGAGCCCGATTTGCCGCCCGCCCCGCCGCCGCCGTAGGCCGTCGCCGTGACCGTCAGGTCCGGGCGCGCCGACCCCGCCGCGCTGTCGTAGGCCTGCAGCGCCTCTGCCTGCAGCGCGGCGTCCCACCCTCCCAGCGGCACCGACAGCGCGGGATAGAGCGGCGAGCGCGGCGGGCCGGCGGCGACGTGGGCGGCGAGCTTCTGCGCCAAGGGAAAGGCCTGCGGGTCGGTCTGGTTGAGCGCCGAGAAGAGGCGCAGGGCGAGGGCCTGGTCGGCGAGGGGCGCGGCCGAGCGCGCGCCGCCGCCCGCGCGGGACGCGGCGACGTAGGCGGTGCGGCCGGCGACGCGCAGCTGCCCCGAGAGCAGGCGCGCGATGCCGGCGGCGGCGGCGGCGGCGGCGGCGGCGTCGTCCTCTTGTCGCCGCGCGGGGCTGGCAGCAGCGCCGCCGCCGCCGCCGCCAGTGCCGCCGCTGCCGTCGACGCCCGCGAGCGCCAGCCCCGCGCGCGCGGCCGCCCCAACGGTCAGGTTGCCCGCCAGCGCGGCGGCCGACAGGCGCGCGATCGACAGGTCGGCCGACACGTCGGCGGCGGCGCCGGCGGGCGGCCGCCAGCGCGCGCCGAGCGCCAGGCGCGCCCACGAGAGCGCCTCAAAGTCCGAGTACGACCCGGCGCCCCTGCCGCCCGGGGGCGGCCTGCGCGCCCGCTCGGCGTCGGCGACGAGCTGCGCCGCGACGGCCGCGCGCCAGGCCGCGGCGGCGGGGCCGAACAGGGCGGCAGCCGCGCGCGCGTAATCGGCGCCGCCGGCGGGGCGCGCCGCGAGCGCCGCCGTCCCCGCCTTGCCTCCCGGCGCCGGCGCCGCCTGGTCTCCCGCCGCCGCCGCCTCTGCGCGCGCCGCCACCCAAGCGCCCCAGGCGTTGAGCGGGATGTCGGCGCGCGTGGGCCGCCCGGCCTCCGGGCTGCCGCCCCACGCCCGGGCCTGCGCCTCGGGCGACACGAACAGCAGGCCGAAGCGGGCGTCGGTCAGCTCCCCCGCCGCCGCCCGCGCCGCCGCCGCCGACGCCGTGGCGTTTTGCGCCGAGGCGACGACGCCGCCGGCAAAGGGGGCACCGGGCGGCGCGTAGGCCGACAGCAGGGCTGGCAGGGCGGCGACCGCGACGGCCAGCGGGGCCGAGGCGGCGGACTCGCGCGCGCGCTGCTCCAGCACTGCGCCGTAGGCCGCCTGGACGGCGGGCAGGGCGCCGACGCCGGCGATCAGCTCGAGCCGAGAGCCGGAGCCGGCGAGAGCGCGGGGCAGCGCCAGGCCCTCTCCGCGGGACGCCGCCGCCGCCGCCGGACCCTCCTCCGCCCCCTCGGGCCTGGGGCGCACGGCGAACGAGGTGGCGACCACCACCTCGCCCTGGGTGCCCTCCACGGGCAGGTCGAGCTGGGCGCGGTCGGCGACGGCCGCCTGGCCGCCGCCGCCGCCGCCCGCCGGCGCGATCCGCGCCGAAAAGACGACCGAGCCGCCGCCGACGGCCGTCGCGCGGAAGCGGAAGCGCACCTCGGCCTGCATCTTGACGGCGCTGAGCTTGGCGTTCGCGGCGGTGCCCGGCGCGGTGAGCAGCTCGAGGGGCGGCGGGCTCGCGGCGGCGGCGCCGCCGCCGCCGACGACGCCGCCGACGACGGCCGCCGTGACGAGCACGATCATCTCCTCGCCCGCCGGCGGCGCCACGGGAAGAGAGACCAGCACACCCGCCTCGAACACGTCGCCCACGCGCGCCAGACGCGGGAGCGACGGCACGAGGGAGACCGGGCGCGCGACCACGAACCTGGCCTCGGCGCTCCCGTAAAGCGCGGCGTCGTCGCCGCCGCCGCCGCTCTCCCCCTGCTGCTGCTGCCGCCCTGCTTTTTCCAGGGCGGCGGGCGGCGCCACCGCATAGGCGCGCACGACGAACGCCCCCACTCCGGCGGGCGCGCGGATGGGGACGCGCGCGCGCCCCTCGGCGTCGGTCGTGACGACGGCGTAGAGGGGCGTGGCCTCAAAGGCCTTGGCCAGGCGCAGGGCGGCGGCGGCGGCGCCGCCGCCGCCGCCCGCCGCCGCGCCCGCGCCCGAGACCGCCTCGGCCCCGCCCCCCGCCTGCCGCTTGGCTAAGGCCGAGCCCGGCGGCCCCGGCGCCGCCCCGGCGTCCGAGGCCTCCGCAGCCACGGACGCCATCGCAATCATGGGCGCGGCGGCGGGCCCGCCGTACCAGACGCCGCCCCGGCCGCCGTAAATCAGGCCCGGGCCGTTCGGCAGAATCGTGGCGGGCGACGAAAAGCCGGCGAGGTACTGGGCGTCGGGGATGTCGACGGGCGCGGCCGGCAGGCCGCCCGACGGCGGCCACGGCGGGAAGCCGCCGCCGCCGCCGTAGTACCCGAGCGGGCGGGGCCTGGGGGGGTAGTAGCCGCCGGGCGCCACGCGCGTCTCGAGCGGCAGCCAAGGATTATCTTTTGAGAGGCGGCGGCGCAGCGCCTCGAAGACGGCGGCGACGGCCGCGCGCGCGGCGCGCTGGTCGTTGACGCCTCGCACCTGCAAGTAGGCCTCCACGGCGGGGCGGACGGCGGCGGACACGTCCTGCAGCGGGTAGCCAACAAGATCCAGCAGGGCCTCGTCGACGGCCAGGACGGTCACCTGGGCGCCGGCGAGCGGGATTGGGGCGGCGGCGGCGGCCGAGGAGGAGGAGGAGGAGGAGGAGGACAAATAACTGGGCGGCGCAAAGACGCGCACGGCCACGGCCGAGTCGTTGGACAGCGGGGCGACGACGACGGCGGCAGGAGCGGCGCCGTCAAGCGCGCCGGGCGCCTCGACGGAGACGTCGACGCGCAGGGGCTCGGGGCGGCCGACGGCCAGGAAGACCGTCGCCGACTGCGTGTGCGGAGCAAGAGGGTCGAACAGGCGCGAGGCCGGCACGGGCGGCAGCAGGGGCGGCGGCGCGCCGCCGCCGGCGGCCGGCGCGCCGCGGCCGACGGCGAGCACGACGGCGACGCGGCAGCCCGACGCGCAGCCGCTGCCGGCCGTCAGCGGCAGGCGCACGGCGTTGGCGCCGCGCGGCACGCTCCGGATCAGGCGCCGGCGGATCTTGGGCGGGGAGGGCCGCCCGGCGCCGCCGCCCGTCCCCTCGGGCCCGGACCACAGCACCAGGGCCGACGTCGGGCCGTAGTAGGGGTTTTGGAAGGCCAGGGTGGCGGTGTCGCCCTCGCGGTAGGCGCTCGGGCCGGCGCCGCCGGCGACGGCGCCGGCGCCGCCGCCGTCCTCGCGGTCCCCCCTGTCGGCCAGCAGCACGAGGTCCGGGTGCCGCGCCCACGGCGCCGCGGCCCACGCGCTCGTGTTGCGCCCCAATGGCGTCTCGGAGCAGGAGGGCGCGGCGAGGGGGCCGGCCGCCGCCGTCGCTCCGTTCAGAGAGGAAGGCGGCCGGCGCACGACGCACGCGCGCAGGATAAACTCGCCCGCGCAAGGGAGCGAGATCTGGCACCGCCGCGGCGGCGAGGGCGACACGACCGAGCAGCGCTGGCGCGAGACTGCGGCCCGCTGCGCCGGCGAGCACGCGGCAAGCGAGGCTGTGCCGTTGCGCGGCACGAGAGAGATGTCCACAGCTGCGCCTGTGGCGTCCGCGGGGGTGGCCCGCCCGCCGCCCTCGTCGCCCTCGCGCGCGTCGTTGCTCAGGGCCGTCGCTGCGACGCCAAACGACACGCCGGGCACGTCCGTCTCGGGCGTGCGCGCGATCTCGACGCGATAAGGGCCCGGCGCCAGGCGCACGGTCGCCGTGCGGACGACGGTCTCGCGCGTGGGGCCGACCCAGGTGGCCGTGAGCGACAGCTGGGTCGGCGGCGGATCGTCCGGCCGGCCGCCGTCGCCCGCCTTTTTCGGCGGCGGCAGCAGCAACGCCGACAGGTCCAGGCGCACGTTCGCCGCGCCGTCCGCGTCGGTGACGGCCCGCCGGGAGCCCGAGGAGCCAGCGCCGTCGACCGACCAAGACAGGTCGACCGGCGCGCCGGAGACCGCGCCGCCCAGGTAGGAGGCCGCCTTGAGCGCGACGTCGACAGTGCCGTCGGGCGGCGCCCACGCGGGCGCGGTCAGCGTGAGGTCGGCCGTCGGCGGGCGCGGGTCGGCGACCGTGAAGGAGGCCGAGGCTACCACGGCGCCGCCGTCCCCTAGGGGCGGCGATGGAGCGAACCCGGGCGCCATTTTGGCGCTGACGCCGGCGGCGGCGCCTGGGCTGCCGCCGCCCTTGTCGCCCGCCGCTCCTGCCGCCGCCGCCATGACAGAGAGCGTGTAGTCTCCAGGCGTCGCGTTTTTTGGCAAGGGCACGACAAAGTGCGCGCTGCCGAACGCCGCATCGAACGCCAGGGGGACGCGCAGCGGCGGGGTCGAGTAGTCGCCGGCGGGCGCGAGCGGGTTTGGCGAGACTGTCGCGTAGGCGGCGCCGCCCGCCGAGGGCGCGAGGGCGGCGGCGCCGGAGAGCGACAGCCGGCCGAGCCCCGCGTCCGCCTGGGCAAAGGCGGCGGCCTTGAGCTCTTCCCCGGGACGGACGAGGCGGCGGTCGAGCACCAGGGCGCCGCGGTAGGCCAAGGGCGCGGCGGCGCCTCCTTGGCCGTAGCGCGACGACAGAGAGGGGAGCGGCAGGCGCGAGACGATGATGGCGTCGGTCGATTGCTCGCCCTCTCTTCCGCGTTGTTCCGTCGACGCGGGCGCGGCGGGCGCCGTCGCCACGGCGTACACGTCCGCCCACTCGTTCGGCCGCAGCAGGCCGGCCGCGGGCACCGCGCACGCGCCGTCGTCGGCCGTGACGCAGCTCATGCCCTCTACAGGGCGGGCGGCCGCGCGCGCAATCCGCGAGAGGGGGTCCGAGGCGCCGCCGCCGCCGCCGCCGCCGCCGCCGCCGCCGTAGGGATTTGTCGCGCGCCAAACGGTCACCCGCGCGCCGGCGACGGGCGCCGAGGCGGCCAGCTCCCCGGCGCCGCCGCCTCCGGCTCCTCCGCCTCCCTCGCCGACCGCCCGCGTCACCCAGACCACCACCTCCCCTCCTCCGACGACGGCCGCCGCCTGCAGCGTCGTCGTGAGGACGAGCTGCGCCGACGCGTCCACGTCGCGTTTCGAGGGGTAGTCGACGGCGCGGCAGCAAGAGGACACGAGCTGGGCGTTGGGGCCACCCGGGATGCCACCCTCTAGAAATGAGAAAGAGGGGGCGGCCCCCGGCGCCCGGCGCGCGCTGGCGTCGGGGGCGGCGGCGCGCCCGCCCTTGCCGGGAAAAGCGTCCGCCGCGCGCTGCGTCTGGCCGTAGGAAAGCATCTGCAGCGCGCGGCCCAGGAACGCGCCGCCGCCGCCGCCGCCGCCGCCGCCGCCGCCGTCGCCCCCGATGGGCAGGGCCCAGCGCGAGGCGACCGCCGGGCCGCCCGCCGCCGGGTCCCCCCGCGCGACCAGCGGCCACGGCAGCGGCGCGCGGGACGGCGACGAGGACCCGTTTGCGCCGCCGCCGCCGCCGCCGGTCAGGGGCCCGGGCTCAAAGATGAGCACGCCCGTGGCGTCGGCGCCGCCCTCGCCGCCGCCCTCTGCGCCCGCGGGCCCCTGAAGGCCGTCGCCCAGGGGCTCGGTCCAAAAGGCCGCGGCGTCGGCCTCGAGCGGCAGGCCAAAGGCGTCGCGCACGCGCGCGCTGCCGCGCACGCGCAGCAGGTAGCGGGCGCCCGGCTCGAGCGAGGGGACGGTCGCCGCCAGCAACCCTTTCGCCGGGCGCTCGAGCGAAAAGGGCAGCGCGGGGCCGCAGCTCCTGGCGTCGGCGGGCGTGGCAAACGGGCGCGACAGGCGGCATAGCGCGATCAGGGGGGCCACGTCCGCGGCGCCGAGGCCGTCCGCCAGGCCGTGCACCAGCCAGAAGTCGAGCCGGCGCGAGCGCACGCCCACGTAGGCCGAGGACCCGCCGCCGCCGCCGTTCCCGCCGCCGCCGCCGGCCGCCGCCTCCTCGGCCGTGCGGTTAGTGAAGTCGCGCCGGAGGGGCAGGCGGAAGCGGCGCAGGCCGTGGACGCGCGCGGAGAGGTCCGACGAGAGCGGGCCCGCGAGCGGGGCGTAGCGCGCCCCGCGCGGCAGCACCAGGTCGGCGGACGCCTGCGGGGCGAGCGGCGGCTCGAGCCGCACGACGGCGCACGCAGAGAAAACGGAAGCGGCCGCGCCGCCGCCGCCGCCGCCGCCGCCGCCGCCGCCCCTCGCCCCGGGTTGGCACGGCAGCACCACGGCCCTCGGCGCCCGCCCGAACGGCGGCAGCCGCGCCCGCCCGCCCAGCCCCGCCCCCGCGCCCCCGCCGCCGCCCCCGCCGCCGCCGCCGCCGCCGCCGCCGCCGCCGTTGCTGACGAGGCGCACAGTCAGCGCGTCCGCCAGCAACCGCAGGTCGACCAGGTGCGAAAACGAGAGCGTCGCGTTGGCCCCCGGCGGCAGCTCCGGCAGCGCGTCGTCCTCGAGCCCCGCGTCCGCGGCCCACAGGCCGCCGGTGGCCGCCTCGGCGCGCTCGGACGACACGGCGCCGAGGGACATGGCCAGCGGCTCGGTGCGCAGGGGGACCTGGGGCGGGTGATCCCACCCGGCGGCCGCCGCCGCGTTTCCGCCCGCCGCGTTTTTCCCCCCGGCGCCGGGCCCCGCCGCCGTCCGCAGCACCAGGGGCGCGCCGTCGAACGCGACCAGCCCCTCGTTCCACCTGAACGCGCACGCCAGGTCCGGCGGCCATGCCGCGGCCGGGTCGAAGCGCGCGACCGAGGTGGTGACCCACCGCAGGCGGCCGGGCACGCCGCAGGGCGAGACGTCAAACGGTGTCAGCGCGGGCGGCAGGCCGGCGCCGCCGCCGTTGACGCCAAAGTCGGCGCCCAGGGCGATGACGGGCCGGGAGAAGACGGCGGTGATGGCCTGGCGCCCGGCGAGGGTGACGGGTGCCGCGCCCGGGGACAGGGGGAGGAGGCCCGAGGGGGTGGTGGACAGCGGGCGGAGCGGAAGCAGCGACTCGAGAAAGGCGCCGGGCGGCGGTTTCGGCGCCGGCGACGGCGGCGGCGGCGGGGCCGCTCGGGCGGGCGCGGCGACGGTGCCGGCGACCAGCAGCACCAGGGACAGCAGGAGGGCGGGCGTGTGAACGAGGGCGGGCGTGCCACTCGCCAGCGCTGTTTGTCGTTTTGGGGGATTGGTGGGGAGTGCGGTGGCGGGTGGGGGCGGTCGCGCGTGAGAGAGAGGCGGTCAATTGAAAGTTCAAGGCAGCTGTCGGAAAACGAGGGGTCCCTCTTTTCAATCGTTTGGGCCGACCCGCCTGTTGCATGACGTGAATTCGGTAGCGTGCCCCATCCCGATCACTCACCTCGCCGACCCACCATTGGCGGCCGTGGTTCGGGCGCGCGGAGATTGGTGCCTCTGGAAAGAAGCTGCGTCGACAGTTATGGCTCTTTTGTCACGGAATCGCGAGAATGAATTGGTTTCTTGGGTTGAGTTCGTAAATGGGTGTGGGCAATGCGGGCGCGTATGGGCAAGCGAGACTGAATGGGGGTGAGCTATCCGGACCCACGCTCGACTTGATCGATGAACGACAGCGAGGCCGGGCGGCGGCGAGAAGGCGCCCCTTCTGGTGACGGAAGCCGGATTATCCGCGACAGCGGCGAGCGGGGGCCGCGGGGTCTGCTCGATTACAAAAACCCAAAACACTTGTCGCAAGCCGGCGCGCGCGCGCGCTCGAGACAGAGGGAGGAGGACAAAAAATCCTTCTCGAGACGTGGGCGGGGCGAGGAAAAACACGAGCGAGCAAGCAAAAAAGGCCGGGCGGCACGGCGGGGGAAACGGCGACGCAGGGGCGGCTAAAAAACAAAAGCAATATGCGCGATAAAAGTGCGCTCTTTTGGGGGCTCGACAGAGGGACAGGGGCTTGCCAAGGTCTTCGCCGCAGGGCGCGAGCAAAGGCCGCTGCTGCTTGTCCCCCAAACCCCCCAACTGAAAAAACGTCTGCTGCCGCCGCCGCCGCCGCCGCCGCCGCCGCCGCCGCCGCCGCCGCCGCCGGGCGCGGAAGCAAAGGCACGAAAACAGCGGCTGCAGCAGCACAGAGATGGGATCTTCTCTCGGGTCAGAAGAAACCCCAGGAGCCGGGCTCAGAACCAGCCCTAGAAAGACCTTGAAGCAAAGGCGACCAGTTCAAACCCTCCTACCTACCTCTCAGCGCCGCCCGCCAAACGCCGCCGCCGACGCCTTGCCCGTGCTCGCGACGGCGGCGGTCTGCCCCCCAGCGATCGCCATCGACCCGGCGCTGTGGTTGGGCCAGTTGGTGCGGTCGCGCCCGTAGTACATTCCGTTGCGCCCGTACGCGCCGCCCCCGTACCCGCCGTAGGGCCCGGAATAAGGGCCGCCGCCCGTGCGCGAGGCGGCCGCCATCGCCTGCGGCCACAGGGCGCCGACGGCGCCGCCCGTGGCGCTGGCCGCAAACCCGTCCCGCGAGGTGGCCCCGCCCGCCACGGCGTAGTTCCCGGGCGTGCCGTACGCGATGCCCTGGGGCGCCTGCTGGGACGCGTGGTACTCCTGGGCGGCCTGGTAGCTGTCGGGGTCGGGGATGGGGTTGTTGGGGTCGCGCAGCGGGCGGCCGGCGAGCGCGGCCTTGGGGGCGACGGCGACGGCCATGAGCAGGACGGCGGCGGCGGCGGCGAAGGCCAGGGCGCGGCCGCTCATCTTGCGGGCGGCGGCGGCGGTGCGGGCCATGTTTCGGCTGTTTGGTGACGAAAAGGAGGTGCGGATTGCTTGCCGTGCTTGTTTTGTTCTGCTGCTCCCGAGAGCGACAGCGAGAGCGCGGCGGCGGTGGTGGTGGCGACCGACCGGACGGCGGCGCGCGTCTTTCTATTTTCGGATTCGGAGACGAGGCTGCTGCTACTGCCGCTGTTTGCCGCTGCTGCTTTCGTCTGGTCTGTTGCGTGTAATTGACGCGTCTCGAGTGAAAGGCTGCGTCGGCGGGTTGTGCGGGTGTGTTGGGAGGGAGGAGGGACGACGGGTGTGTGAGAAGAGCGAGAGAAGGAGAGTGTGAAGAGAGCTTCCCAAAAAAAACGAAGGGGGGGTTGCGGCGCGCGCGGTGGGAGCGCCCCGATCGGCCCCGCGCGGTCGCGCTCCTCTTGCGGACGCATAAGCAGCGCCGGGCGCGACGCGCGCAAGGCAGGCGCGCAAGCGGCCGAACGGCGGGTGCGGACTTGTCTTCGGTCTTTGCAGCCTGCGCTCTCTCCTTCAAAGGGAGAGGACTCTCACCGCTGGTTTGACTCGAGAGTCACCGAAGAAGATGAGCGTACTGTTCGGTTTGTTTGTGTGTGCACGCGAGTGTGACGGCTCTTGCTTGTGTGTGGAGTGGTGTGTTGGGCGCTTGCGGCGAGCTCGGGCGGGCGCTTTAATGGGCAAGACCGGGAGACAGAAAACGCAGTGAGAGAGCGGCCAGGCTGCAAAGACCCCCTCAGGCCCTCTCCGCCCGCCCTCCAATCGCCCCCCCAGCGCGCGCCAAACGCACTCAAATGCACAGCAGGGTGCAGCTGTGCGTACAGCGCACGCAATGGGGGGATCGGTGGGACAGATACGGCCTCGCGCGGGGAGAACGGGCGCGAAACGGGACGCCCATAGTGTCCTACCTGGCGGCGGCGGCGGCGGCGGCGGCCTCTCTCGCCGCCGTTGACCGAGAGAGAGAGACCGAGAGAGAGCCATTGTCAAAAGACTGTTTCGATCCGTCGGCGCCCTACGCACGCACACAGCGGCGTGGAACAAGAGGCCGCGGTAACTCTGTCGCGATATCACGGGTTACAGGCGGAACAGAGGCAAATCGAACAACGTTTCACAAAAGAATAAGGGGAAGTGGTCGTCGCCGGCGTCAAAAAACAAAAGGGCGCGCGACCTCTCACAAAAGAACAAAAGAGCGCGCGCCCCCCTCACGTCATCATCACTGCCTGCCGCTGCGCTCCGACAAGCCCACCGTCGGAATGCGCGAGCGGCGCGTGGGCGGCGCGGCGGGGGCCGCGGCCGGCGCCGCGCCGCGCTTGGCTGCCGTCGAGGCGCCGGCGCCGCGCTTGGCCGGCGCGGGCGCCACCACTGGGGCGGCGGCGGCGTTCTCGTCGCCGTCGTCGTCGTCCTCGTCCTGCCGCTGCTGGGGCATGGGCGCCGGCGCTGCCGCTGCTGCCGCCGCCGCCCGGCCGCCGCGGGACTGCCGAGGGGCCGCGTGGAGCACCTCCTCCGCCGGCTCGGGGGCGCGGCGGCGCGGCGCGACCTCGGGCGGGGGCGCAGCAAAAACGGGCGGCGGCGGCGGCGGCGGCGGCGGCGGCGGCGGTGCCTCTGCCTCGTGCTGCTGCTGCGCCTCGCCGCCTCCGTCGTCCCCCTGCTGCTGCTGCTCCTCCTGCTCCTCTTCCTCGCACACGCCCTCCAAAGGAACTTCCGCGAGCCCCGACGCCGCGGCGCTCGCGCGGATGCGCGCGGGCGTCAGAACCTGGGCGGCGGCCGCCGCGCCGGCCTCGGCCGCCGCCGCCGCCGCTGACAGCGCCGCCGCCGTCGCCGCCGCCGACACGCGCCGCGGGGCGGGGACTGGCAGTGCCGCCGCCTCCCCGTCGTCGCCGCCCAGAAGAGCCGGCGCGCCCGCCGCAAACGCCTCCGCCTCGGCGCGCTCGCGCCGCTCCTGCTCCGCCTCGGCGACCGCGCGCGCCACCACGCCCCGGAAGTGCGCGAGCATCACGCCCTCGGGCGGGCACAGCAGCGCCTCGACCGCCCCCGGCGGCGGCAGCGCGACGTCGCCGCCCCCCTCCGTCGCCGCCGACGACGCCGGCAGCGGCCGCGCCAGCGCGCCGCGCGCGCCGGCCGCCACGGCCGCGCCCGCCCGCCCGGCGCGCTCGCCGCACGCGCGCCCCTCGCCAAGGGCCGCCTCGCGCGCCCGCGCGACGTCCCCGGCCGCGGCGGCCACCCCCTCGGCGTCGCGGACCGCGCCCGCGCCCAGGTCGTCGGCCACGGAGCGCGCGCCGGCGGCCATCCCCGCGGCCATTGCCGAGACCTGCTTGCGCGACGCCTCGGTCGCCGCCGCCACCGCCGCCGCCGCCGCCGCCGCTCCGGCCTCCAGCCCCTCGAGCTGCGCGCGCGCGGCGCCCGCCGCCGCGTCCGCCTGCGCGGCCGACTGCGCGCGCACGGGGCCGAGGCGCGCGGCCGCGCGCGCCAGGCCCGCGCCCGCGCTCTCGGCCAGGGCGTCGAGCGCCGCGCGGGCGTCGCGCGCGCGCCCGGCAGCCGCCTCCCCGTCCGCCGCCAGCGCCGAGCCGCAGGCCGCCGCCGCCGCCGCCGCCGCCGCCGCGTCGGCGCCGACGGAGCGAAACCCGCCGCCCACCGTCTCGCGGAGCGCGGCCACGCCGGCGGCCAGCGCGGCCGCGAGGTCGCGCTCCAGCTTGGCGAGGGCCGCGTCCGCGTTCCGGCCGCCCGCGGAGGCGGCCGACGCCGCGCGCGACGCGGCCGCGCCGATCGTGCCGGCGACCTCTGCGCGCGCCGCACTCAGCGCCGCCACCGCGCCCTCGGCCGCCTGCTCGCACGCCGCGCGCTGCTCCTCCGCAAGCGCCGCGAGCTGCGTCGCGTGCGCGTCCAGCGACGCGCCCAGCTCCGACAGCGCCGACGACGTGGCCCCGGCGGCGGCCGAGGCGGCCGAGAGCGAGGCCTGCGTGGCGGCTCGCTGCGACGTTGAGAGCGCCGACAGCGCCGCCGCCGCCTGCTGCGCGGCGGCCTCGAGCCCTTGATCCAGCAAGCGCTGCGCCCTCGCCACGTCCTCCCGCATTTTGCACAGGCGCCCGCCGAGCTCCCGCGCCTCGCGCCGCCGGCTCGTGCCCAAGGCGTCGAGCGCGGCGCCTGCCTGCACCAGGGCGCCGGCCTGCTGCTCGGCGCCCGCGGCCGCCGCCGACGCCACGGCCGCCGCGCCCTGCTCGGCCGCCCGCGCCGCGCCCTGGAGCGCCCGCCGGTCCTCGGCCGATGCCTCGCGCGCCGCTCGCAGCTCCGCTCGCGACACGCGCAGCCGCTCGGCCGCCCGGGCCAGCTCGGCCGACAGCGCCGCGCCGTGCTGCGCGAGCGCGCGCTCGGCCCGGTGCCGCGCCGCCGCCACGAACGCCGCCTCGCGCAGCTCATCGCGCAGCGCCCGCGCCTCGACCTCCCGCGCGCCGAGCTCGCGCGCCGCCGCCTCGGCCGCCCGCTCCGCCCGCCGGCGCGCCGCGTCGAGCTCCTGCTGGTGCAGCTCCGCCGCGGCGTCCGACTCGGCGCGGAAGCGGGCGGCCGACTCGCGCAGCAGCAGGCGCTCCTGCTCCAGCTCCTCGAAGCGCTCGCGCGGCAGGAAGACGCCGTGCTTCTCGCGGGCGGCGACCAGGTCGAGCTTGAGGCGGTCGATCTCGGAGGCGAGCTCCTTGATCATGGTGGTCTTGCTGATGCGCTGGTTGACCTCGGGGCTGTCGGATTTTGATGGTGTGTGTTTGTTGGTTTGTTTGTTGGTTTCGCGGCGGCGGCGGCGGCGGGTTTGTGAGTTTTTGGGGGGGGGGGTTTGTCGCCCGTCTCGGCGCGTGGTTTTGTTGTATCCTTCCTTTCGTCGTCGTCGTCCATCGTTTCGACCATCGCGCTCTCACGCGCCCCCGCCTCCTCCCCCCTCCCACCCTACCACCACCACCCACCGGTTGCGGATGTTCTTGGCGCGGTGCGCGTAATCGAGCGTGGACGCCGTCTCCTCGCGGCACTCGGCCGACGGCGCCACCGTGGCGATGATGCACGTCTTGGTGCGCCCGCCCAGCGAGTCGCGCAGCAGGCGCGTGAGCTTGCTGTCGCGGTAGGGCACGTGGCCCGAGTGCTCGACCAGGGCCGTGATCACGCGCCCGAGCGTCAGCAGGGACTGGTTGATGGAGCCGGCCTCGCGCGCGCGGCCCTCGCGCGCGCCCGAGCGGGAGATGTTCTCGCTGCCCGCCAGGTCGACCAGGTTGAGCTTGCCCACCTTGACGACGTCCTCCCCGCCCGGGGTGGTCTCCTTCATGTGGATCGTGACCGAGAAGACGCTGTGCGAGCGGGACGACCGCTTGTTCAGCAGCGTCTCGGCCGTGCGGCGCTTGGCCGTCCCCCTGTCGAGCACGGCGAAAATCTCGGCGGCGTTTTTCACCACCACGTCCTCGAGGCCCTGGACCACGACGCCTGCGCGGTCCTCCATCAGGCGCAGGCGCTGCTGCTGCTGCTGCTGGTTGGGGTCGGACGGGCCGCCGCTGCCGCCTGGGCCGCCGCCGCCCCCGCCGCCGCCCCCGCCCCCTACTCCTCCCCCCCCTCCCCCGCCTAGGTCGAGCAAATCCGTGAGCTCCTCGTTGTAGATCTCCATGAAGGACACTTTCACGCTCGAGTCGGCCACCTCGTTGGCGTCGATCGCGTCGAACACCTGCTGGATGGCGCGCGGGATGACGCCGGCCTCGGCCGACAGCGCGCCGACGCCGGCCGTGCCCTGGCCCCTCGCCCCTCCCTCCATCGTGTAGGTTTTTCCCGTGCCCGTCTGCCCGTACGCGAAGATGGTGCAGTTGAAGCCCTCGAGCACCTCGTCGACGATGGGCGCGACGGCCTGGTCGTAGAGCTTCTGCTGGGTGGCGTCGGGGCCAAAGACGCGGTCGAAGCGAAAGGTGCGGGACAGCGCGCATTTTGCGGAGAGGCCCGCGGCGGCGGCGGCCTGCGCCGAGGCCGCGCCCGTCTGCAGCAGCGTGACCTCGCGCAGGGCCTCGTTGCAGATGACGGCCTGGGGGGCGCGGTCGGCCTTCTCCTGGCCGCTCTGTGGGCGGCAGCGCAGGATCACGTTGACGTGGACGCCGTCCTCGCTGCCCTCGCCGCCGCCGTTGTGGGCGCCATGGCCGTTGCCGCCGCCGCCGCCGCCGGCGTTGTTGCCGCCGCCGGCGCGCGACGCCATTGTTTTGGTCTTTTGTCGCTTGGTTGCTGTTGTTGCCCTTGTCGAAGGGCGGGAGCGAGCTTGTCTGGCGTCGTCGTCGTCGGCGCGCGCTCGTCGTTGTGCAGCGACAGCAGGAGAAACTGCCCCTGGTCTCCCTCTCGGCGGGCCGCAAAGAATTCGAAGGATTGGCACTGACAGCTCCCAAAACTTTGTTTTGGCCGCCGAAACAATCGCCTGCTCGTGGTTGTTGTCAAGGTAACGGCCGCTCTGTGGTGCCCGGACGCAGGCTGTATGCTCACGCAAATGGTCGCCAGATAAAAGGTCAGGGAGGAGGCTCGCGTCTGTCGCTCCTTCTTTTCCTCTCTCCCGTTGGGTCGTTTTTGCCTCGGGTTCGTCGTGCAAACGAGAGCTGGGGTCAAGAGAGAACAAAGGGGTCAGAGACGGAGTGCGCGGCTGCGTGTCGTAGTGCGGGTAGCGGGGGGGGGGGGGGGGGGTGGGGTGGGTGTGGGGGGGGGGGGGGGGGGGGGGGGGGGGGAGGGGTTAGAGAAAAGGGATGCGCTTCGGCGGCCGCCAAACGACTTTCAAAAAAAACGCGGCGCCGCCCGCGTCTCTTCGCGGGAGTGGAGCGGAGTGAAAAAAGCGACATGCGCCCAGCCCTCTCCCACCCACCCGGAGGGCCGCTAGTGCATCGGGCGCCGCCCGACCCGTGCACGAGGGTCTTGACTGGAGAGCGTTTGAGGGGCTTGGTCGGAGGGCGTCCGTCGGAAGCACGAAAAGAGGCGGCGGGGGCGCGCGCCAGGCGGCGGGCCGCCGTCGCTCGCCCGGGGGGGCAGCGTCGACCGCTCGCGACGGGGGCGTCGCGCTCCTCCGCGCGCGCGTGGGCGCCCTTCCGGACCATCTGATTGGGTCGGGGACGTGCGTATGCGTCGTGATACCGGCAAATTCGCATCGAACGGCCGCTTCTGGGGCGCGGCCAAGGCGCGCGCGCACGCGGCAGAGAGAGCGACCCGCTCACAACTGCCTCCCCTCCACCTCCCCCTTTCGCCCGCTTGCTTCTTTCCCCACGACCCGACCGCCCCCCATCCCGCTCACACACTACTTTGGTCGGCCCCGAGCAGACCGGCTCACCACACGCACACACACACACAACCTCGGGCGCCACTACACGCACACACGTCCCCAACAGCCCGAAGAGAGAGAGAGGCTCCTCTCTCCTGTCCGAACCCCCACTCGCGCCCGCGCCGGGAGCGCCCGCGCCGCCGCGGCCGCGCGCGCGCTTGGGTCCCGCAGCGGCATGGCCAGCGTCGTCGCGCCCGTCCAGACACGCCTCACGGCGGACGCCACCATGGCCGTCGAGGACGCGTCGCCCGGAGCAGGGCAAAAGGGCGGGCCCCTCGCGGGCTCGGCCGCCGCGCCCGCCACCGCAAAGGGAGGCGCGGCCAACGGCAAGCCCAGCAAGCCCAGCTTCTTGGACAAGCTGCGCAAGACCTCGTCCAAGGAGAAGAAGGCGGCCAAGTGAGTGTCTTTGCCTGCGGCCTTCAGTTAGGGCCCTCCCCCTACGGTCTTTTTCTTTGCGCCCGCACGCGCCGCGCATTGGCGATCAATCCGAGGCCGGCGCGCGCGGTACTGTGCGAGCAGCCGTGCGGGACCGGTCGCCGCGCCTTTCGCCGACGACAGAGCCCTGCTGCGGGCGCGAGGCCGGTGGTGGTTTTTCGGGGGAGGAGGGGAGGAGCAGTTGGCCAGGAGCAACGCCCTCCCTCCCCCCATTGCCTTACCGGTCTCTCCCTTTTGGCTCGACGCGCGCCGCCTCTTGTCCTGGGCGCGCGCGCCCTTCGCACTACCGAATACGACATGGCCTCGCGATCGGGCCGCGCGCGCTCCCGCCGCCGCCGCCACGCCTAGACGCGCACGCCTCTCCTCCAATCGCAACACATCCGGCGCGCTCACGCCCTCTCCCCCGCTCTCCCCGCCCGCCGCCGCCGCCGCTCGCGCGCGCGCTCGCTCGCTCGCCCGCTCGCTCGACCCCCCCTTCCCCCCTCCAAAACCACAAACTACAAAACCACAAAACCAAACCAAACCGAAACCCAGGACCGAGAAGGACGACAAGCCCAAGCGCGCCCTCTCGGACCTTTTCAGCCGCAAAAAGTCGGCGACGGCCCCGGCCGCGGCCGCCAGGGCGCCCGCCGCCCCCGCGCCGGCCGCCGCGCCCGTCGTCGAGGAGCCGACGGGCCCCAAGCCGCTGCGCGGGTCGTTCGCCTCGCGCGCGGCCGAGCTGCAGGCGCCCCCGCCGCCGCCGCCGCCGCCGCCCGCGGTCAACGGCCGGGGCGGCGGCGCCAGCCTGGCGGCCGCAGCGGCCGGCTCCGCCGACGACGACGAGGAGGATGAGTACGCGCCCGCCGAGGACCACATGCTCGACAGCGGGTCCATGTACAGCGCGCGCGACGGCCGCAGCACCGCGTCGCCGTCCCTGGCGGGCGACGCCGCCGCCCCCGCCGCCGCCCCCCGGGCGGCTAACCACGCCGCCGCCGTCGCCGGCGGCAGCTCGGCCGCCGCCGCCGCCGCCATGCTCGCTGCCGTGCGCGCGCGCGAGCGCGCCGACCAGGCCGACGCCGAGGCCGCCGCCGCCGCCGCCGCCGCCGACGCGGCGTCGGACGAGTACGCGCCCCAGGAGCACCCGGAGGACGCCGAGGCCGCCGCCGCCGCCGCCGCCGACGAGGCGGCCGCTGCCGGCAAGGGCATGGCCGGCCTGCTGGCGCGCGCCAAGTCGGCCGTCGGCATGACCGGCCCCGCGGCCGCCGCCGCCGCCGCCGCCGCCGCGGCCGCCGCGGCCGCCGCCCGCGCCTCCCACGGCGAGCCGACCGAGGAGGAGATCGCCGCCGCCCGCGCCGCCGAGGAGGCCGCGCGCGCCGCCGCCGCCGAGGCCGAGGCCGACGCGCTGGCCGCCGAGCTCCAGGCCGAGGCCGCCATCGCCGCGCGCCGCGCCGCCGAGGCCGAGGAGCGCGAGCCGCCCGTGCGCAAGTTCCCGCGCGCCTTCGTGTGGGGCACGGGATCCTCGGCGTACCAGGTCGAGGGCGCATTCCTGGACGAGGGAAAGGGCCTCTCAATTTGGGACGCCTTCACACACGCGCCCGGAAAGGTGGCGGGCGGCGCCACGGGCGACACCTCGGCCTGCCACTACTACCGCTTCCGCGAGGACATCGCGCTCATGCGCCAGATGGGCGTCAAGTCGTACCGCCTGTCCATCTCGTGGAGCCGCGTCTTTCCCACGGGCCGCGGAAAGGTCAACGAGAAGGGCGTTGCCTATTACAACCGCGTGATCGACGAGCTGGTGGCCAACAAAATCCAGCCGCTGGTCACTCTTTACCACTGGGACCTGCCGCTCGCGCTGCAGGTCGAGGAGGACGGCTGGCTGTCGCCCAAGATCGTCGACCACTTTGCCCGCTTCGCAAAGACGTGCTTTGCGCGGTTCGGCGACCGCGTGCGCCAGTGGGTGACGCTGAACGAGCCTTGGTGCTGCGCGGTGCTCGGGCACGACAGCGGCGGCCAGCACGCGCCGGGACGGACGGTCGCGCCCGCCAAAGAGGTCTACCTCGTGGCGCACCACATGCTGCTGGCGCACGCCAAGGCCTACGAGATCTACGGCAAGCTCTTTCGGCGCAAGCACAAGGGCAAGGTGGGCGTGGCGCTGGGCGGAGATTGGTACGAGGCGAAGCCCGCGCCGACGATCGAGGAGCGCCGGCGCAACCGGATGGCGGCCGACCGCGCGCTCGAGTTCACGGTCGGCTGGTTCGCGCGCCCCTTGTTTCAGGGGGACTACCCCGCCGTCATGCGCGAGCGCGTGGGCAACCGCTTGCCGCGCTTCACCCCCGAGCAGCGCGCCATGCTCAAAGGGTCGTGCGATTTTCTTGGCATCAACCACTACTCGACCCACCTCTGCGAGCAGCCCGCCTGGTTCAAGGACTTTGGCCCGCCCGCCGAGCCGCAGATCAAGCACCACAACCTCCTGCTCAAGCAGCTGGCGGGGCGCATGGCCGAGCGCCGGGGCGGGCCGGGCGGCGGCGGCGGCGGCGGCTTCGGAGGGCTGGCGGGAAAGATCGGCGCCAAGTCGGCGGCGGGCGGCGGAGAGATCGGCGGCGGCGAGATCGGCGCCGAGATCGGCAACGGCGGCGGGTCCTCGGTGCAGGGCGGCAACGGCGAGCGGCAGGTCGAGCCTCCGTCGCCGAGCGCCGCGGCCATCGCCGCGGGCAAGGTCGAGGCGCCGCGCGACTTTGACGGCGAGGTGGCGGCCGCGGCGGCCGTCGCCGAGGCCGGCGGCGTGCCCGCGCGCCGCCGCGAGGACCCCTTCGTCGAGTCCACGGGCTACTGGCAGGACATGTCGGTCGACCAGTCGGACGACGACGCGTGGAAGACCACCGACATGGGCTGGGGGGTCCACCCGGAGGGCATCCGAAAGGCCTTGGCCTACCTGCAGGCCGAGTACGCGCCCCGCGGCGGAATCTACGTCACGGAAAACGGCGTGGCCTGCGCCGAGGCCGGCGCCGACGAGGCGGAGAAGGACATCGAGCGCGCGGTCTACATCAAGCGCTACCTGGTCGAGGTGCACAAGGCCATCGTGAAGGACGACGTGGACGTGCGCGGATACTACGTCTGGTCGCTGCTGGACGCGTTTGAGTGGGGCCACGGCTACACCAAGAAGTTTGGCCTCGTGCACGTGGACCACGACTCGCTCGAGCGCACGCCCAAGATGAGCGCCAACTGGTACGGCGAGGTGGCCAAGCGCAACCGGGTGGAGACGCTGTGAGGTGGTGGTGGTAGATTCAGTCTTTTTTGGTCTCGACTTTTGGTTTCTGGACGGGCACACACGCACACACACGCACCGGAGGCGCTTTGTTTTTCCTTTTCGTATCGGAGCGGCAAACGGGGGCGCGCGCGCAAAAGAGCAAGCAGTGGGGCGCGTTTTTTTGGCCTGTGCCGATCCGCGCCCTCTGTCCGCTCTTTGCGCGCGCGACACCCCTCGCACAGACACACACACACACACACATACGTACAGCACAACAGCCGCGCGCCCCCACGCAACACGAACCGCACACACACGTATTTAGAGGGCGAGACACAAGAGACAGAGAGAGCGAGCGGACGCGCCCCGAAAGCAACGACGCACACACCGGCGCGCCTTTTTTTTTCTCCTTATTTTCCCTCCCCCTTTGGTCGCGCTCTTTTCCTTCTTGCTGTCGAGCGGGTGAGCGAGGCCGAGGAAGGAGGGAAACACACACACACTCAAGACGGACGAAAAAGGCGCGACCGACCCACTCGGCAGCACGTCGCCTACGGTGCCTCCGACAAACAAAATAGGGCGCCCAGGAGCGCCGCGGCCATCTCTCACAGCACATTGACACATATAGATGCAAACCGCGCGCTCTCGGGCGACCCATAGAATCGTGAAACACGCAACCGAAAGTGGAAATTGATGGATGGGCGACGAGAAAAAGCGAGCGCGCGCGCGTTGTCTCCGTCGCCGGCGGTGCCGACTCGCGCGCGCATCGTTCTCGCTGCCGAGAAAGAAGTTGGCGCGCGCGCGCGCTTGCACCTCCAGCTCCCACAATCGCGACCAGCTGCTCCTCTATCTCATCTTTGACCTGAACAACATCGCGCGCCTCCACTCTCTCTCACGCAAGAAAAGGAAAAAGGCGGAGGCCCTCTTTTCCGAGACAGACTCGCTCTCGGGCTCTCTCTCAGCGCAATCCGTGCGACGGCCACAAGGGCCTGTGTGCTGCGTGCGCCGATCCGTGTCCCCCTTTTGCAATGGCGGCGCTAGGAGGTGAGTGCAGGCGCGCGCGCGAGTCGTCCCCATCGTCCTCATCAGACGCTCTGTCTCTCTCGCACGCGCGCTCCCCTCTCACTTTGCAGCGCCCACACCACACGCCACGCCAATCCACAGCCCTGCGCGTCCTCTCGTCGGCAACGTGCCGGCGAGCGGGCCCCGCCCCGCTGCAGCAGGCGCCGCTGCCGCTGCACCGTCGCCGCCGCACCGCTCGGCGCGCGGCCGCCCGCTCGACGCCGGCGGCCTTCGCCTCCGAGCGCCGCACAGGAGCCCCGGCGGCGACCCCGCCCAAACAAGCGGCGGCAAAAGTCGACACCGACCTGTACCACTACCTCCCCGCCTGGCTGTCCCCCTGGACGGTCGCGCTCGCAGGCGCCGCCCTCTTCGGCGCGAGCGTCGCCGCGGAGCTGTCCGAGGCGGGCGGCGGCGAGGCGCTCGGCCCGCGGCCGTTGCTGCTCGCCGCCGCGCCCGTCGCCGCGCTGCTCTTTCTGGCGCTGTCGGTGGTGCCGCGGCAGTTCCGCGCCTTCGCCCGGGAGTACGCCCGCGAGCACCCGGACGTGATCGCGGCGGAGGCGGCGGCGCGGGCCCGGGCGGAGTCGGCGGAGGGGCGGCGGCGAGAGGGCGCGGGGGAGACGCGCGTGGCGGCCGGGGCAGCGGGCAGGAGCCCGCGCCGGCCGCCGCCGTGATTTGTTTTTTCTTCGTTGTGTTTTGTTTCAGTTGGTGTTTTTGCACACAGCTCGTCTCTTTGGGTGTTGGCGCACACAAATCAACGCAAACACCGACACGCGCAAAGGTTCCGAGGTGCGAGGGGGAGCAAGGGGGGGGGGAGGGGACGCGGGGGCCGGGAATGAGGGCGGGGGCCCGACGACGGGCCTCTTCGCCCGTTTTCGGGCGGCGGCGACAAGCACCCTTGCCGGGCGGCGGCGGCGGACCCGCGGCCTTTTCTCTCGACGCGCCCGCGGATCCCACCCCCCGGCTCTGGCCGCGCCTCGCTCGCCTCTCGCCTCCTCCTGAAAAAATGAAAACGCGGGGGCCAAACAAAAACCGGCGGGCGGCGCGCCTGCTACGACGCCCCCCCCGGCTCTTGCTCTCTGCCGTCGGGCGGAGAACCGTAGAGACGGAATGGGGGGCGTGGGAGGCGCGCCGCCGTAGAGACGGAATGGGGGGTGCGGGAGGCGCGCCGCCGGCCCTCAGGAGAGCGGGGGCGGGGG
>Ga0209390_10000766_pt1 | contig 63913 bp, 45 predicted proteins | sample BON01_FD_187212 | JGI IMG/M metagenome (GOLD analysis project Ga0209390, IMG submission 187212) | Freshwater microbial communities from Lake Bonney liftoff mats and glacier meltwater in Antarctica - BON-01 (SPAdes) (version 2) | ecosystem: Environmental > Aquatic > Freshwater > Ice > Glacier...
AAGTCCTTCGAAGTAGAAATGATCTGCATAGGTCAGGAATCTAACGAGTGACTGAACGTCGTCCGGTTCGATTGTAATGTCGGTCAGGACAGGCACCCGATTTTTTGCTTTGTCTGCAAAGCCGATGGAGCAGGAGCCCCCCAATAATAGAGTCAGTGCCAGTGCAAACAGGAAAGGCTTGAACATGCGAGGCATATCTTGGTAATGAAATGGGACATGTGTTCGTCAGTGCTCAATCGCAACGCATTGGCGTCGAGAAAATAACCGTCTGATTTCTGGTAGCGAAATTCATTTAGACTTTCGGCAACAGCGGTTTGCAAATGGACCAGTAGGATGGCCTTCCAGGACGCGTCTAACAAACGTCGTGAGGCAGGTTTTCAACCTGCCAGAAACACGTGCAAAACGGCAGGTTGCAAACCCGCCCCACGTCGAAATCAGACTTTTCCCGGGCGCGTCCTCCAAGGCCGTCCAGCTTACATAAACGGCCTTGGAAGGCCATCGGACGGTCGCTATAACATTTTCCGGCAACTGCCTTAATATGCGTGCAGACAGATCCAAAAGACTTGACGACTTTTGCTAACAACCCAATTTCGCAAGCGCTAAGGACGATCATTCGTTTGTCCAGTTGTTGACTTCGCGTAGAGAGGGAAATGCCGTTTGAGTGCCGATGCGAGTTACTGAAATGGCTGCGACAATGCTGGCTCGTCGCGCGGCGGCTCTTAAATCGAAACCATCCGCCAGTGAAACGGCCAATGCTGCGGTGAAGGCATCGCCAGCTCCCGTGGTATCGACCGCTTCAACTTTCATGGCCGGAATATGCGTGGCTCCGGCATCGTCCATCACCATAACGCCTTTGCCGCCCATCGTCAGTACAACACGTTTGACTCCGCGTTCTCGGAGCAACGCGGCAGCACGCACAGCATCGTCGTGGTTCTCGACCGAATAGTTTACGAGCGCTGCGATCTCCGTGATATTGGGCACGCACACATCGCAGAGAGCAAGTAGTTCATCGGTGACCAATGCAACCGGAGCTGGTGTCAGTACAGTCAGTGCGCCGGCAGCCCGAGCAATCCGAAAGGCTTCAATGGCTGTATCGACCGGCGTTTCCAATTGACAAAGAACCAGATCCGCTTGCTCAATCACCAACGATGCCGCTTTGATGTCATCGGCAGTCAATCCTGCGTTCGCACCCGCAACCACGATGATGCAGTTTTCTGCCTGATCATCGACAAGAATCGCAGCGGTACCCGTCGGGCATTCGGCATCCTTCTGAATGAAGGACGTGTTGATGCCTTCCACCTGATAGCCAAGTAAAGCCTGCGTGCCAAAAGCATCGTTGCCAACTCGTGCGACGAAGGCGACATTGGCACCAAGCCTTGCCGCAGCGACCGCCTGATTGGCCCCCTTGCCTCCCATGCCCTGGTGCAACGACCGACCAGCCAGCGTTTCTCCAGGCAGAGGCAACCGAGGCGTACGAAACGTCAAGTCCACGTTGGCGGATCCGATGACGCAAATCCGACGTGATTCTGTTACATGTCCATTCATGCGATGTTAGCTTTCCTGTTAATTCATTCTGTCGATCGCGACCGCCGCCGGAATCACGAAGCTTTTAACGACCTGTTGCCAGAAAGGTGAGACGTTCAGCAGAAACAGGCCGTTGATCAGGATATCGATGATCAGACATGCCCCAACTGTACCGATGACGCTGCCTCGGCCACCAGAAAGCGATGTGCCACCAATCACGACAGCAGCAATTGAATCGAGTTCATAGCCCAGTCCCGCATTGGGCTGAGCAGAGTCGAGCCGGGCAGTTACGATTAAGCCCGCCACTGCAGACAACATGACGCCAAGCGCGTAGACCGCTACCTTGACGCGATCGACGGGAAGCCCAGTCAAGAGTGCTGCTCGTTCGTTGCCGCCTACCGCATAGATGTAGCGACCCCAGCGAGTCTTACGCGCCAATACGACGAAAACTCCGACCAGAGCGCCGGTGATCCAAACCGGGACGGGAACGCCCGGGAAGACTCCTGTTCCAAGGGCGTCGAATGTTGATCCCAGTCCAGTGATCGGGAACCCGCCTGTCCAAAGCATCGTTAATCCTCGTGCAATACTGAACATCACGAGTATTGCGACGAAGGGAGGAAGCTTGAAGCGAGTGATGGCATCTCTCGGTGAACGGATTGCAACAGAGCGACCGCCACTAAAGACTTCGCCCTTGCAAATACCGCTGGGCAAACCAAACAGGCACTCCAACAGCTCCGTTGGACCGGCGCCGATCAAGCCAAAGACGCCCAAGACTTCGCCGCGCCGCGCACGAAAGCTGACTCGGTTCACAAGAAAGTCGCCGGGACGCGTCGGCGATACGTCCCGTTCCATACGCGGCAACCATTCCGCAGCATTCCGGTTCATGGTGCGGTAATCAATCAGGCCGATGCGCTGGAGCGGTTCTCGGCCTGGGAAAATGTTTTCGGCGCCAGTCAGGTCGGGGACCAGGCTCAGTTCCTGAAAGATCATGGCGATGCCGTGATCGCGAACGTTACGCGGGCTAGTGAATCGCACGGAACTTCCAGCAATCAGCAAGTCACCCTGATCCGGTGGAAGAACCCCGGCCACGATATTCATCAAGGTCGATTTGCCAGCTCCGTTTTCACAGAGCAAAGCTGTTAACCAGCCGCTGCGCAGAATCAGGTCAACGCCCAGCAACGCTTTCACACCAGGGAATGATCTGGAAATCCCTCGTGCCTCCAACACGATATCGCCGAGTTCCGTCATGGTGTCTCCACAATGAACGGAACGACTCGCAGCGGTTTCAGAGCAGTGTCTTCGTCTGTGATTTCAACGCAGCCAACAAAGCGGATCGTATCCCCGACTGCCGCCTTCTCACGCAGTCCGGGCAATACTGCACTTTCGATGCGATGGTTGATTTCAGAGAAGACTGCGTTGAAGTCCTGCGAGTTGGCGAAGTTGTTGTCGCCGACCAGCCCCAATAGTTCGACGTACCTGCCGGACTCGCCCACCTGTTTTACAAAGTATTTACCCAGAGTGACGTAGCCGGAATAGTTGTCCGACAGAATCTGTGAAACTGCAACATCAGTGGCATTGATCTCTCGGTCCATGCAAAATACGGGAACCCCTGCTTCTTTCCCGCGCCGGACAGTCGCGAGCGAACCGTCGGCATCAGTTGGATTAAACAGGATCGCTGAATATCCCGACGCGATGATGTTATCGAAGTTAGAGGTTTCTTTGGAAGGATCGTTTTCAGAATCAAACTCGACCGTCTCGTAACCCAATTCGGACGAACGTTGTTTGGCGGATTCTGCCAGCACAGCAAACCACGGATTGTTCAACGTCGAAACGATCACCGCAATTCTTGGATTACCCGCTGGTGGCTTTGTGCCGCTGGAACAACCGCCGAATGCAATAGCCATTGCCAACACGACTGTCAGAGGCATTCTCAAGTGTATCGATATCATCAAAGTCATCTCCAGGTATCGTCTGTAGCTCGGTGAGCTTTACCGAGAAGTCACGGAAGAGACTGCCGTGCGACTATATGCTCAGAATACCATGAGGTGGTGACGGTTCAGGGACACCTGATTCTTTTATTCTGTGGTTCCTGAAAGGACATCAAAATGGCTCGAAAGAAGAAAACTTCATCGCAGAAGGCTCAACGTCGCGACTACCCGGATGAGTTCAAAGAAGAGGCCATTCAAATGCTTTCGATTGTCACACAGCTGCATCTGTGATTGATCGACTTGGCATTGGGAACACCAAAGTGCTGTACCGATCCAAGCAGCAACATCTTGCCCGGAGCGGCCCGGTGGCCAGCTTTCTGGAGGCTCGCGTGAAAGAGGTTGAAGGCGAACTCCGTCGTGTCGAGCGTAAACGGGAAGTGTTAAAAAAAGCGGCGGCGATTTTCGGCCGCAACGAATAGCTGACGCCTACGCGGCCAATGAAATCATCGTCGCCGAGGGTGTTTGCCACACCCCTGAAAATTGATTCATCACAGCGATCGTGGCGGCCAGTATGCGGACAACGAATATCGATTCGTACTGCGTCGCGCCGAGGCTCTGTAAAGCATAAGCCGTGCAGGCGACGGTTACGACAACGCATTCATGGAAAGCTACTTCGGAACGGTCAAGACCGAACTAGAAATGACCGATTACGAAAGCAGTCGGCAAGCACGAAAAAACATCGCTCAATACATCCGCTGTGACAATTTCGATCGCCGACATTCTGGCATCGAATACTGCTCAGCAGCTCAGTTCGAACAGATCATCAATCTCAAGAAATAAGAGAATGACCTGTCCCTGAAATTGTCACCACCTCAGATAGTCGGGGTGACAGGATTTGAACCTGCGATCTCATGGTCCCAAACCATGCGCGATAGCCAGACTTCGCTACACCCCGTTTAACTTATGTTCATCCACGAATTCACAGCGGCTGTGGCAAACCCTCGGAACGATGCCAAAACTCTTCCTGAAGTCGGATCAAACGCCCTGCCCTCCCTGAATGCCCGCCTGGGTCGAATCCAACGTTATTAGTTCCAGCCATACTGGGTGGTCAAAGCGGGTAGTGGTATTTCGAATACATGCGAACTGCGAACCACGCTGCCTGAATACCCGGTCAGGGAATTGAACCCCGTCTCTAACGTTCGAAGCGTTGTGTGCATCCACCACACTCACCGGGCAAATTATTTTTTCGAAACGAACTCAGCCACCCAGAAGCTGTGATTCAACCGAAGATTGACGCGAACCGGATTCGAACCGGCGTCCACGGGGTGAAAACCCATGTGTCCTTCCTGTAGACGACCGCGCCATGCGTTTTGAAATGTGAACTCGGCCGCAAAAAAACTGGCGAGCAATTCATCCACGAACATCACCTAAAACAGCAACGCAGATGATGTTGCGGGAACGGCCGACTCAGGTAACGCTTCTGACTTTCAGAGCTTATGAGGCTTCGATGGTCTCTTGACCGTCGGCGGTGTTGATGCACGCTTTGCTAATGAGTGGGCACAAAAAAAGCCCGATGTCGTCACAACACCAAGCCGCCGCAAAAACGCAGGTCAGTTCAGGTGTCACGTGCGCAGCGGACGCCGCAGGGTTTGCTCCGCCGGCGCGGCGAGCAATCTCAGATTTTCCAGTTCACTAAAAGCACTTGCTGAAATTAACATAAGCTGTGACTTCTTATTGGTCAGTCCCGCACGATGTACCACCATTGATGGCGTTGTAACTGACTAACCAGACGCATCCGATGGAATGAAGTTCGTAGGAATCCGGAAGAACTTTCAGAATTAAATAAGACGAACCACCACCTGATCAGCTGAGCCGCCACTAAACAGCAGCAGAACCAAACGGCAAAAATGCAGAGGACGTTACTTCATCTTTTGCGCAGACAACCTCGAATATTGGACGCCGGGCTCTCAATGTTTCAAGGTTAAAAGAAACATGCGTGCCACACATATAGCTTTACGGCGAACGGTTAATTATACCGCGGAGCTTTCCGGAACGCTTCTTTGAGGTTCTGTTGCAGCAGCGGGCGTTCTTCCGGCGAACACACAGCGATGCAGCTTTCCAGCTGCGAGATTGCTTCTCCGGCTCGACCAGCTCGTACAGATAGCAGCGCGAGGTCCCGTTTTTCGCGATACGAACTAGGATTCAGCAGAGCCAGTCGATGTTGAACTTTCCATGCCGATGTCCATTGGTCATTGCTTCCAAACAACGACTTGAGATTGTAGAGCATCCGCACAACGATTTTCCGATCAGAAGTGGGCTTCAAAGTGGGCCGAATTTCAGCCAGTGGAAGTTCTGTCAGTTCGTGCAGCCACTGAACGCATTCACGTTCGTCCATAATGTGACCCCGACGAAACGCATCCACGTACATTACGCCTCGATCGGTCTGCAGCTGCGTCAGAAAATGAGACGGAGCGGCAACTCCAACCAACGGGATGCCCAATTCGTTCGCGATCGCCATGTAGATCAGCGACAGCGAAATAGGAATGCCACGTCCGGTGTCCAGTACACAGTTTAGATAGCTACTGTCAGCCGAATCAAAGCTTTCATGATGACCGTGAAGATTCAATGTTTCGGTAAGGTACTGAACCAGCAGATTCAGTTCGCTGATTTCGTCGCCTGCGAGAGCAATAGGGCGAGTTAATTCCGAAATCGCCCGGCGAATTTTCTTCAAAGTTGGCTCAAAATCCAGATCAGGCTGTGCATCCCGAGCAATCTCAAGGGCAGCAACGACAAGGTCAACGTCGCTTTCGCGGCGCACCAGACGCATGAACTGCTCATCTTTTTCGAATTGCTGAATTACGGACATAAAAGGCAATCAAACGACCAAGGTCTGAAACAAGGAATCACTGTATGAACATGCCGCCTTACCGGCATCAACTTCTGAGCGTTCACTATAGCGTTGGTATCAATGGCTCACAACGCGTGTATTTTGAACCCGAAATCTGCAATTTCCAGCCTCGTTGACTTGGTGAAAATACGTTTGTATCGTGGGTTCCTTAAAAGACTTAAAGAAAACAAATTTTGATGCCATCCAACTGAATCGGCAATCTTCGCCGCGTCAGGCATGGCTGCATTAACGTTATTACAAACGTACGTCGGAGCAATTCATGTATCAACTGCCTAAATTACTATTTCCGGTCTCACTTCTGCTGTGCTGCAGCATTGTGATGACCGGGTGCGGCGAACAAAAATCGGACCAGCCGTCAGTCGCCTACGTTACGAACGGAATTGCGTCGTTTTGGGTCATTGCCGAAAAAGGAGCGATGGATGGAGGTAAAAAATTCGACACCAAGGTAACTGTGCAAATGCCAGCCAATGGTGTCGAGGACCAAAAACGCATGTGCCAGGACCTGTTGGCTCAGAGCATCGACGGCATCGCGATCAGCCCAATCGATCCCGACAACCAAGGCGATCTTCTGGCTGAAATTTCTCAGCACACAAAACTGATTACTCACGATTCAGATGCTCCAGCAAGTGACCGCCTGTGTTACATCGGAGTCGATAATTATACGGCAGGTCGCATGTGCGGAACATTGGTCAAAGAAGCGATGCCCGAAGGTGGTTCTGTGATAATTTTCGTTGGACGGCTGGGTCAGGCGAATGCTCGTTTGCGGCGTCAGGGTGTCATTGACGAACTTCTGGATCGCACCCCCGATGCTAATCGCTACGACGAACCCGGCGCCGGCGAAGTCAAGGGTGAAAAGTACACGGTTCTGGAAACCCGAACGGATGGTTTCGACTTCGGAAAAGCCAAAGCAAACGCACAGGATGCGATTGCGAAGTACGAAGACCTGGGCTGTATGGTCGGCCTGTTTGCTTACAACCCACCATTGATGCTGGATGCGGTTCGAGAAGCCAACAAGCTGGGCCAGATCAAAATTGTGGCCTTCGACGAAGACGAAATTTCCCTGAAGGGAATTCAGGATGGCGAAATCTATGGAACGGTTGTTCAGGATCCCTACAAGTACGGTTTTGAATCTGTTCGCGTGCTTGCAGCGCTGGCTCGCGGTGACCAGACGGTTATCCCGGAAAGCAGGTTTATCGACATTCCTGCTCGACAGATTCGCAAGGACAACATCGACGAGTTCTGGACCGAGCTAAAACGCCTAACGGCTCCTGGTGAACCTCAAATTTCCGAGGCGAATACTGAACCAGTCGCAGCTGAATAGTCATCGACAGACTTCCGAAATCAGATCTTCTGTAAATCGCTGAGCGTTATATGTTCATGATTCCCGGTCTTATTACACGACCGGGAATCTAAAGTTTTCATTTCGCTCGATTGAGTCACAGGCTGCCATGAGCGACAAAAACTCCATCCCGCTGTTGTCTGTGGAAAACGTAACCAAACGTTTTCCAGGAGTAACAGCCTTGAGCGGCGTTAATCTGACGCTGGCCACTGGAGAAATTCTGGCGATCATTGGAGAAAATGGCGCTGGCAAAAGCACGTTGATGAAAATCCTGGCAGGCGTTCAGGCTCCTGATGAAGGACACATCAAGGTTAACGGGCAGACCGTTATTCTTGATTCGGTCCAGAATTCGCAGGCCAGTGGAATCGCGTTGATCCATCAGGAACTCAACCTGTCCGGCAATCTTGACGTCGGAGCCAATATTTTTCTGGGTCGAGAACCCCTGAAGTTTGGTTTGATCGACAAGCAAAAAATTCGCAAAGACTCGGCCTCACTTTTAAGTCGAGTTGGCTTGAATGTTTCGCCCGATACAATCGTGGACACTTTGGCCATCGGGCAACAGCAGTTGGTGGAAATCGCTCGAGCACTTTCCACCAACGCCAAAGTGCTGATTATGGACGAACCAACGTCCAGTCTATCTCAGCACGAAACTGTTCGGCTGTTGGCGGTTGTGAAGGAACTGCGTTCTCGCGGTGTCAGCATCATTTACATCTCTCATCGTCTGGGGGAAGTCAAAGAACTGGCAGACAGAGTCACCGTATTTCGAGATGGTGCAAATGCGGGCAATCTTTCTCGGGACGAAATCAGTCACGATCGCATGGTACGCCTGATGGTCGGTCGCGACATTTCGCAGTTTTATGCTCGAAAGCCGCATCGGCCTGGAGCCACAGTACTGGAAGTTCACGATCTGCAGACTCCGGCGAATCCCAGGCACCGGCTGAATTTTTCTATCAAAGCGGGCGAGATTGTGGGAGTGTCCGGACTGGTTGGCGCAGGTCGAACAGAAATGCTGCAGGTTCTGTTTGGCGTGGATGCGGCAATAGCAGGTTCGATTGCTGTTGACGGCAAGACGATTCGCCTGAAAAATCCTCGCGATGCCATTAACGCCGGGATCGCGCTTGTTCCGGAAGATCGCAAGCAGCAGGGAGTCATTCTGCAGATGGCTGTTCGCACAAACGTCGGACTTGCCGGCCTTAGAAAACATCAGAAGGTCGGCGGCTTCCTGAACAGGATTCAGGAAGGAAATGATTCAGAAGAAATGATCCGCCGACTGCGGATTAGAACGCCTAACGAGCGACAGATTGTGCAATTCCTTTCAGGCGGCAATCAGCAAAAAGTTGTTCTGGGCAAGTGGCTTTCAATGAAGCCAAAGGTTCTGCTGCTGGACGAACCGACTCGTGGAATTGACATCGGTGCCAAACAGGAAATCTATCTGCTGATGGAGGAACTTGCCGCTGCGGGAGTTGCCATCCTGTTTGTCAGCAGCGAAATGGAAGAAGTGCTGGGCATGTCAGATCGCACGCTGGTCATGCATGAAGGACGCATCGCTGGCGAACTGTCACGCGATGAACTCAGCGAAGAAGCCATCATGCAACTGGCAACAGGAAAGGCAGTCGCCACGCAACCAATTTAGCGTCGACGTCAAAGTCACCCGACACTCTTATCTGCACATTCAGCAGGATTCGAATTAGAAACCACAGGACGCCTTTTGGCGATCAGGTTTGATCAATGAAAAAGAACCTTGGCATACTTGGAATTCTGTTTGTCGTGTTTGTTGCGACAGCGTTGGGAAGCGACAGTTTCTTTACAGCATACAACCTGTTCAATCTTGTTGAACGCAGTTCGCTGTATGGCATCATCGGAATCGGCGTCGCCTTTGTCATAATGACCGGCGGCATTGATCTATCGATTGGTTCATTCATTGGACTCGTCGCTGTTGTGTTCCCGTTTGTCGTTGTGAACCAGCAACTGTCACTGGGCGTTGGGTTAATGGCAATTCTGGGGCTATCTCTCGCCGCCGGGGCCACCCACGGATTTCTGATCACCAAACTAAAGCTGCAACCGTTCGTCATTACGCTTTGCGGCCTGATGATTTACCGCGGAATCGCTCGCTGGATCGTTGCTGACAAGACGATGGGATACGGCGACCAAAGCTTTGAAGGCCTGAAGGTAATGGTCAGCAGCATGGACAGGCTTCCAGGCTTTCAGAACATTGCATGGGCAAAGAACGTTCCAGTTGCCTTCCTGATTCTTGTCGTCCTGGGAATTGTGGCCGCGATGTTCCTTAACAAAACAATCTATGGACGGTACCTGCTGGCACTTGGCCGAAACGAACAGGCGGCTCGCTTTAGTGGCATCAACACGTCCGCAATGATTGTGCTGGCCTATGTCATCTGCTCGCTGATCACAGGATTGGGCGGACTTTTGTTTGCCCTGGATTATGGCTCAATTCAGCCAGACAGCTTCGGCAATTTTTACGAACTGTACGCCATCGCCGCGGCCGTGCTGGGTGGCTGCAGCCTGCGAGGCGGCGAAGGCTCAATTTTCGGAATCGTCCTTGGAGCAACACTGATGCGGCTACTGATGAATTCTATAAGCATGCTGGGAATCAGTGATCAGCTGGAACCAACCGTTATTGGGGTGGTCATTCTTGTCGGCGTTGTCGTCGACGAACTTGTGAAACGTTTTGCTGCTCGTCGCAGTGCAATTCTTCAGGCCAGGCAGGCCGCAACTCAGGTGTGATTCGTTCAGGGATTGCAGAAAGTCATTAAATTCACGGTTGGATAAGTCCCGAATAGATTTGGCATGGAAAAGCCCAACGAATCACACGGAAAACTAGCAGGCCTGAAAATCGTTAGCCTGTTGACGCTGGTGAGCCGAATTACGGGGCTGGCTCGCGACGCTTTAATGGCTTCGTTGTTCGGCACTGGCTGGATTCTTGACGCTTTTACAATCGCGTTTCGCATTCCCAATCTGTTTCGCCGCCTGTTTGGCGAAGGAGCCATGGCGGCGGCGTTTCTGCCGGAATTTGTTAAGACAGATCAACAGAACGGTCGCGCGGCGGCGGCAAAACTATTCAGTAGAGTTGCCGCCAAACTGCTGAAGTTATTGGTGTTGATTACAGCGATTATCGAGTTGCTGATTGTTGTGACATACATGAACGTCACCATGAGCGACCGCTCGACCCTGCTGTGCGAATTGTGCCTGATTCTGATGCCATACATGTTGTTAATCTGCATGGCAGGGCTTTATGCAGCGGCACTCAACGGAGTACATCATTTTATGTACCCGGCTTTGGCCCCCGTTCTTCTGAATTTGGTTTGGTTGGGTGGCGGTCTGTTTGCGGCGACTCAACTTGCAACCGGCCCGGAAGAAGTTCGCCTCATATCAGCCTTCATTCTTGGCGGCGGCGTTCTGCAGCTGGGAATGCTGGTCTACAAGCTGGGCAAATACGAAGTAAGACTTGAATGGGCTTCAGATTCACAGACAGCGACGGAACCAGGGGCACAGACATCAAAAGTCTTCCGCGCGATGGGTCCAGTTTTGTTAGGCCTGTCGATTGCTCAGATCAATGGCCTGGTCGACAGTGTGCTGGCCTGGGCTCTGAGTTCCGGAAACATTGATGGCATTGAACTACTTGCCCGATTTCAATTGCCGGAAGGAACCGCGGGAGCACTTTATCTTGGGCAACGACTGTTTCAATTTCCGCTTGGCGTCTTTGCGGTCGCATTGGGAACAGTGCTGTTTCCGCGATTTGCAAGACACGCGCAAGCCAACGATTTTTCAGAATTGAACCGCGACATTATCCACGGTCTGCAACTTGTTTTCGTGGTTGGAATTCCCGCCAGCGTTGGCCTATGGTTTATGGCCGCCCCGATTACCGACCTTCTATTTCGTTACGGACAGTTTGACGCAACTGCGGCCGGCATGACCTCGTCAATGATCGCGGCGCACGGGCTTGGAGTTTGGGTGTTTAGTGGTCTCCTGATCGTGAACCGCGTTTTTTACGCTGCCAATGATCAGGTCACCCCAATGCGTCAGGGACTGATTTGCGTCGGGCTGAACATCATGTTCGACATTATCCTACTTCCGATGCTGGGTGCAACGGCGCTGCCAATAGCCAGTGTTCTGGCGGCATTTTTTCAGCTGGGACTCGCGCTGGAAGTGTTACGACGAAGGTTTCTAATAATCGGCCGAAAAGCATTTGTACCATTGTTGTGGCGGATTGCCGCTTGCACTCTGGTTATGAACGCCGCCGGGCTGGGAACGCTTTATCTTACGACAGCTTTTGAAGGCAACAGAGAATTATTTACCTATCGGGCATTAAAGGTTATTCTGCCCGTGGCGTCTTCCGCCCTGGTCTATGCGGTGGCACTCTGGACGATGGGAATTTCGCCGGTGGCACTTTTGCGAGAACCTCGCCTGCCGGATTAACGAATCAGCGGCGCCCGTTGAACTCGTTATAGCTGATCACATGCTGTGCACACAAAATCCCAAAGAAGATCACCATGAACTTCGGATCGGGCTGAATCCCAGAAGTCAGCCAGGTGATTTTGCTGTCGCCAACAACGAAAGACGGAAACAGCGCCTGCGGAATCGGGAACAAGCTCACGCCTGGATTGTTCATGCAGTAAACACCGCGAATCGCCACCAGAGCGGACGCCACCATCCCAAGCTGCAAGACTCGGATTGCTGAATTGCGCCCTCCATAACGCCCGATCAATGCTTCGGCAATGCGGCCCCCATCCAGCGGTAAACAGGGAACCAGATTCATAACATTCACAATCAAATTCGCAAACAACATCATGTGAAGTGCAAATCCAACAATGTGGTCTCCGACAAGTGCTTCAGGATCGTACAGCATCATGAATCGCAGCACGGCATACGTGAGCGCGAACAAAACAAAACCCGCGCCAGGTCCGGCAGCGGAGACCTTTACGTTTTTCCACGTTGAGAAATGAGTCGCCGTGGCATATCCGCCCAAAATGTAAAGGACGATTTCTGACGGGTAGCCATAGCGTCGCGACACTATCGCGTGGCCCAATTCGTGAACCAACACAGAAACAAAAATGCACAGCATTCCGATCAGTACTTTTCGCGGATCGCCGTTGGCAGCCCCCCAGACAATCCATGCTGAGGACAACCAGAAAACTGGATGCACGCGGACAGGAATCCCTAAGAAATAGAACCGCAGGTCAAATTCCGTTTCTCCAGCCATTCCAAACATCTGGATGATCCTATTCCCTAATTTCGCGTTACGAATTCAAACATTCACTCGAAATCACCAGGCAGGGCGCAAAACCCAAGCCTCTGGCCGAATGTATTCACAGAAGGTACAGTGCTGCTGATAACTCTATCTGATCCATTGTCGTCGAAACAGCAGAGACCATTCGCGGCATTGATCAAATTTCCCGTTTTCGTCAGGGCCATGACTCGTGGGCGGCGTTTTCCGAGTATTAATGAATCTGCCGCTATTCAAATCGGTGCTGCGCCCAATTACTCGACTCATCGTCGGCCTCATCGCCATACCCATTTTCCGCTTCATCATGCGGCGAGTTTTTCGACTACAGGATTTAGACGACGAACTCGAAAAGGACCTTGAACAATGGTTCCGAGGCGCGTTGCTGCTGCTGGCAGCAACAGCAAACATGGAACATCTGCTATTCGGCTGGACGGACAAGTTCGACTGGATGGACCGCATGGACTGGCTGACGATGGGGCTGCGATTGATGCTGGCGATCGGCGTAATCGAAGCGATGCCCGATCAGGAACTGTTCGCTGTAATTCATCCGGGACCTCCAAAAATCAAGCCGGGCCGCAGCGTGCTACTGGAACTTTGGCGAAAGAAGTGGCTGTTCATCAAGGGCTTCGTCTGTCAGCATCTGAACCGCTCGTCACCGGTTTTTGCAATGATGGCCGCTATTGTGGGAGCTCAGTTGATTCCGCTCTCAGATCTGGATCTGGAAAAAATATTCGAAGCAAATTCAGTTGACTGGGTCTATTGCCAGCAGATTGGAAGCGTCAGCCCGATTCAGGCCGTGATTGCACTGGACCAGCACAACCGCACCATTCTCCGAGCAGACAGAAATTTTCAGGAAGTTGCGAGGATCAATGTTGAGTCGCGTCGGCACTGGGAACGCTGGATTGTCGGGTGGTGCTGCTATTTACTGGCGATCACTCAGTATCTAGTTATCGGGCTGGTCACGTCACGAGATCGCGCGTTAGACGTACTGTCAGAATTTGACCGAGCTGTCGCCGAAAGACGTCGCGAACTGATCGAAGAGTTTCAGATCGACACCCCCACGGCCACTGCCGTCCAAAGCAATCAGCCACCTGCAGAAGTTGACGGTGATCCAGACGTGCCGCAGCTTGAAGAACCCCGCGTTTCAAGTGAATAAGACAGATGGCACAACAACTTTTTCGGTTCGGCAAAGACCAAAAAAGTTATTTTGACGCATCATTGGATCTAATTTGACTGCGGGAAACACCGTCAGTTGGCCGCAGAATGTTGACGCGTTAGACTGTGGCAGGCGTCAATTTCATTCAACACGTTTCCCCGTCTCGCTCAATTTTTCTCATGTCCCGAATTCAGCAACTTGATCCTCACGTCGTCAATCGCATTGCGGCGGGCGAAGTCATTGAACGCCCGGCTAGCGTAGTTAAAGAACTGCTGGAAAATAGTGTTGACGCTCTGGCGACGCGGATTGAAATTGACATCGTCGCCGGCGGAACAGAGCTGATTCGAATATCAGACAACGGCGAAGGCATGCACCCGGACGACCTTGAGTTGTCCGTCACCAGCCATGCCACCAGCAAGATTCGCAGCGACGAAGATCTTCAAAAAGTTGCCACGCTGGGTTTCCGCGGCGAAGCACTGGCTTCGATTGCGTCAATCAGTCGATTTCGTATTCGAACACGGCGTCTGGGATTGTCAACAGGCCGAGAACTCCATGCCGAGGGAGGCGAAGTTTCTGTTCTCCGTGAATGTGGCTGCCCGACAGGCACGGTGATTGAAGTTCACAACCTGTTTTTCAATACGCCGGCCCGCAGAAAATTTCTTAAAAAACCATCCACTGAATTTGGGCGCATCAGCGAACAGTTCACGAAAATTGCGTTGCCAAATCCGAACTTGCATCTGGTTCTGCGGCACAACGACAAGCTGGTCTATGAGTTGCCCTCCACTTCAAATCAGCTGGAACGGATTCGACGATTCTTCGGAAGCGAAATCGGCGACAAGCTGATTCCGGTTGAATCCGAAGTACAAACGGCTGATGGACACAGCATTCGTTTGTGGGGCTATGTTGGTGAACCAACACTCAGCAAAGGCACACGAAAAGACCAGCACCTGTTCCTAAACGGTCGCTGGATTCAGGATCGCAGTCTGCAGCACGCACTGGGAGAAGCCTATCGCGGCCTGTTGATGGTGGGCCGACATCCTGTCAGCTTTTTGTTTTTGGAGGTACCGCCCAGTCTGGTTGATGTAAATGTTCACCCAACCAAAACTGAAGTTCGCTTTCAGGATGGCCAGTCGTTGTATCGCCAGCTGCTGCATACTATTCGAGACAAATTTCTGACACTCGATTTTCAGTCTGAAATACAGGTCCCCACGGTGCCACGTTCCGCATCGGCTTCCGGGTTTTCTGAATCGAATTCGTTGCAGAAGGAACTGGATATCTGGACGGCGTCGCCCATCGGAACAAGTCGTCCGCCCTTGCTGGAACGGCCGATGTCGGAATCGGGAGCTTCCTCTGTATCTTTGCCCAAACCGTTCGGCGCGGTCAGGCATTCCGGCGGCAAGGCGGCGGCTTTTAAACCGGCTGTCGCAGATGCCCTGAGCGCGATGCCTGAGATCGACAATTCTGCAATACAATTCGACGAGGCCTCTCAGCCGTCGCCACAGAACTCAAAAAACGCGTTGACCATTGACGAAGCGGATTCCGAGACGCCGGAACAGGTGTTGCAGAATGCAGAATCAATGCATCAGCAGCAGACAGTCTATGGCGATGATTTCCGGGCGTTCCAAATTCACGATTGCTATCTTGTTGTGGCCAGCCATGAAGGTCTGCAGGTGATTGACCAGCATGCTCTGCACGAACGCATTGTGTATGAGCACCTGCGAAATCGTGTTTTGCAGGGCAATGTGGAACGCCAAAGACTGCTTCTTCCGGAGGCCATCGATTGTTCGGCCGGAGAGGCTGCCGTGCTTCTGGAATACCAGGAACTGCTGGCGGAAATCGGATTTGAGATCGAAGATTTTGGCGGGACGACGATTCTGCTGCAAAGCCACCCGGTGATGCTTCCTCGCGGAAATTTCGTGAAGATCCTGAAGGACCTTGCCGGGCAGCTGGAAGAATCTGACGGCAAGACGTCTCGCCGAGACCTGTTGGACCACATGATGCACACGATGGCCTGCCGGGCTGCAATCAAAGCCGGCCAGCGGCTTGCCCCGGAAGAAATGCAGGAATTGTTAAGGCAACGCCACCTTGTGGACGACGCTCACCACTGCCCGCACGGCCGCCCGACGTCGCTGACACTTTCTCGAGGCACTCTCGACAGGCAATTCGGGCGTCTCGGATAGAATACGTGACGAATTTTCTAAAACTTTACTTCAAAAATGCGGGTATCGCAGACCTGTGAAGCAGAGTCTGGTTATTAAATCGTGTGCGGGAGTGTGATTATTCAAGAACACACTCAATTCGTCTCAAAGCCAACCCTAGAATCCGCACTGCTCGAAATGCCGTTTCGAACCAGTTTCCTTAACCTTCGCCCCATGCTGCTCGAATGATTTGCGTAAGCCTCGGAAGAACTCGTCACTCCGCATTTCTGGAAGGACACCGCCAACTCGCTGAAGAAAAGGCAGAGCTTGTTGAACTGCGCGTGGACTGGATGCGCCGCCGACCGGATATTGGACGGCTGCTGAAAGACCGCCCTACTCCGGTGGTCGTAACGTGCCGCCGTAAAGAAGACCGCGGACTTTGGATGGGCACAGAAGATCAGCGTCGAGCCGTTCTTCGCGAAGCCATCATCGGTGGCGCCGAGTACGTTGATATTGAAGAAGATATCGCCAAGTCCATTCCGCGATACGGCCAAACAAAACGCATTGTGAGCTATCACAACTTTGATGAAACGCCGAGCGAACTGTACGACATCTACGAACGGATGACGCAGTGCGACCCCGACATCATCAAGATCGTAACCATGGCAAACTCGCCATCAGACAACGCCCGCATTCTGGAAATGGCAGAAGCCGCCAGCATTCCAACAGTCGCGTTTTGCATGGGTGAATTCGGACTACCCAGCCGCATTCTGTGTGCTCGCACCGGAGCTCCGTTTACCTATGCCGGCTTCAGTCGAGAGCGTGAGATGGCTCCCGGACAAATTACGTTTGCGGAAGTTCGCAATCTGTATCGCTTCAACAAAATCACAAAGAACACAAAAGTGTTCGGAGTAATTGGTGACCCGATTGCTCACAGTAAAAGCCCTCTGCTGCACAACGCGGCATTTCGCAAGATTGGCTTCGACGGCGTTTACCTGCCTGTCCGCATTCCAGCAGACCAACTGCAAAAGTCGCTAAAGGAATTCGAAAAACTGGGATTCACGGGATTCAGCGTCACCATTCCACATAAGGAAGCCGTGCTGGACTTCGCAGACATTCCGGACGTTCAATCAGATCTGATCGGAGCGGCTAACACGCTGTTTAAAGTGAACAACGAATGGCATGCCACAAATACGGATTACGACGCCATTGTTGAAACCATCACCGAAGCCATGCTGGCTGCCAAAATGGAACAGCAGACACTCAAAGACAAGCGAGTTGTCGTGCTCGGTGCTGGCGGAGTTGCTCGAGCAGCCGTATGTGCCATGCAGCAACATGGTGCTGCAGTCGTAGTAACAAATCGAACCCGCAATCGAGCAAAGGCTTTGGCCGAAGAAGTGGGCTGTCGTACTACTCCATGGGAAAACCGAGGCGCTGAGCAATGCGACGTGCTAATCAATTGCACGTCGGTCGGCATGCATCCGAAGGTGAACGAAACGCCTTATGAACAGCACTGGCTCAATGAATCAATGCTTGTATTCGATACTGTTTACACACCGGAAAACACTTTGCTGCTAAAACATGCTCGACTGCGAGGATGTCCGACCGCCAGTGGAATGGAGATGTTCGTTCGCCAGGCGGCTCGACAGTTCAAACTGTTCACAGGCCAGGAACCGCCAATCGAATACATGATGGAAACGCTGCGGCGATCTTTATCAGCCACCCGCACGTAAAATCGCTGCAAATCGGCCTTTCACGATTCCGTTCGGAAGTTCCATCAAATTCAGCCGATCTAACTTAGGTAATAAGATTCGTGAGTATTTCCTGCGCAACCGGCAAAGTCCCGAGATGATCGTCACGTTGATAGGATATAGAGGATGCGGCAAGTCGAGCGTCGGGCCGATTCTGGCCGATATGCTTGGATGCCTGTGCGTCGACAGCGATGACCGAATTGAAACTGCGGCGGGAAAATCAATTGCAGAGATTTTCAAACACGATGGTGAAGCCGCGTTTCGACGGCTGGAAACGAATATTCTGACCGATTTGTTAACCCAGCCCGATGGTGTAATCGCATCCGGCGGCGGGGCTATTCTGGCGGATGCCAATCGCAAAAACATGCAGGCGGCTGGTCCGGTGGTCTGGCTAAAAGCGTCGGCCGAAACTCTTGCGACTCGGATTGGCGGCGATGTAACTTCGCAGGCACGACGCCCTAGTCTCACCGGAAAGTCCATTCAGGAAGAAGTGGAAGACGTTTTAGAAAAAAGAACGCCGTTGTACAAAGACTGTGCCACGATTCAGATCACAACGGAAGGCTACTCGCCCGCCGAACTCGCAACGACCATTCATGATATGCTGAAGCGGCTGCGATCCGGAGTATCACAATGACCGAACATCCGATTTCACTGTGGCTCCTGCTGCCGGCACTTGCCGTTGTAGGAACATTCGTCGGTCAGTTCCTGAGCATCTGTGTTGCTCGATTTCCTGAACACCTTGAACTGCGCAACCAACTTCGATCACTCCGATCCCCGCGGTCGGTCTGCCGGAAATGTTCAGTGGCTCCAGCATTTTCAGAACGTATCCCTGTGATTGGCTGGCTGATCAACGGGCGGCGCTGTCGGACCTGTCAGGCAAGAGTTTCGCCTGCGTTTACCATCATCGAAATCGCGACTGGTGCTCTGTTTGCGATTGTCTACCTCTGCGAGTTTCGGTCGGAGACAGGGTCAACCATCCTAAACGGACTATCATCCGCCGAAGGCCCGCGCGGTCCTGAAATCATTACGACTGTCTGGACGCCTGCGGTTTGGCTGCATCTTCGCTACGGTCTTCACCTGGTGATGATTTGCGGACTGATTGTTGCAACGGAAATCGACCGCAAACTCAGAATCATCCCGGACGGCTGCACAGTGCCGATAACTGTGTTTGCCATAGTCGCAAGCTTTGCGTTTGGACAATTGTACATCGTGCCGATCTGGTTTCAGGATGCCAGTACAGTAGCAATTCTAAGGCCGATTGTTCCGGCGTTCTTGAAACCACTGATGATCCCCTGGGACCCAACGGCGTTTATTCAAAACTGGCCTCACGTGCATGGCTTACTGGTCAGTCTGGCCGGGGCATTTACTGGCGCCGCGTCAGTATGGATCGTTCGCCAGATCGGATTTATGGTGCTTCGCCAGGAGGCTATGGGATTTGGAGACGTCGTGCTGATGGCGATGATCGGCAGCGTGATTGGTTGGCAGCCGGTATTAGCCGTCTTCACATTTGCACCACTTCTGGCCATCTTTGCTGCAATCATCAATTGGGTAGCAAATCGCGATAACGAAATCCCTTACGGCCCGTTTCTCAGCGCAGCGGCGATAATTCTACTGCTTGCCTGGCCAGCATTGTGGCCCCTTCCCAAACGCTTCTTCGATATGGGGCCGCTGCTACTGGTAATGGCCGCATTGATGGTTGTGCTGTTGGCTGCATCGCTGCAGTTGGTTCAGATTATCAAGCGACTGCTGGGAATTAACACTGAACGTGCTGATGATGTTCCCGAAGACGGCGGCTGGTCGTCGGCAGATCACCTGTTCTTTTACAACAGCGAACGTCCGGACCAGCAAACCGGCGAATGGCAACGTGACCTGTGGGAAGGTTCACGTGCTGGTCGAGGACTGAAGCGGTCTTATGACTGGCGTCATCGCGATACGTGACAGAGTCGCCGACCTGGCCCCATCCCACGCATCCCTGTTGAAATGCAACAGATTCAAATTCACGCCTGGAAATGCGTCTGCGTCACTCCCAAAACGAACGCCACAGAAGCCTCCACAGCAAGCGTTTTGCCGCATCACCCGCGCTGACTTGTAACCGGCACACTGTGAGCAAGCGTTTGCAGGACAACACAGTAACGTTCCGTCAGTTGGATAAGCTTGTCGATCTTCTCGTCTGGTTCGTGCGATTCGATTACAAAGTTCAGATTAATCGCCGTCAGCCCAACGGGCGTGCTGCGATCAACACCAAGCGTTCCGCGAAAGTCCATCGCACCGAATGCTTCAATATGAACCGAACTGATATCCAGCCCCATCGCCGTGGCGACAGCAGCCAAAGTGACTCCGGAACACGCAACCAACGCCTGCAGTAGCATGTCTCCTGAGCACCCCGAATGACCATCACCACCAGCTTTCGGATGCAGGCCGGCAACAACTTTTTCGTCAACTGCCAGCGGCGTTTTGATTTCGCACGCCAGGCGATTCAAATCAACCACACCGACCGCATGCAATCTTGCGATTGCAGCTTCCGGGTTGTCTGCATAGATAGCCTTCAGCGGAGCCTGAAGTTGCTTGAGCTGTTCTGCATCGATCATGAATTCTTTTCCGACAAAGGTCTTTTCCTGGCTTAAGGGCGACTCGACTCGGATGATATACGGTTTTCACTCGGTTATGAGTGAATTCCAACAATCGAAATTGAGTCCGGTCGTAAAATCTGGCGATCGGACACTGCCGCAGTCGACGGTGAATGACTATTCTTAGGCGTCTCTCAATGTTAGATGGCCAGACGCAGGTAGAAGTGGAAACTTTTGATGTCAGAACAGATCAGCGTCTCGAAAGAAGCTGCCCCCGCGGAACGAGTCTGGGTGGGCTTCGATCTCGGCGGAACCAAGATGCTGGCGGTTGTCTTCAACGACAAGCTGGAGATTCTTGGCAGGAAACGCCGCAAGACTCGCGACAAGGAAAAGGACGGCGTTCAACCTGAACGACTGACTGAAACAATCCGGATGGCACTGGAAGACGCCAAAGTGGACGCCAGTGCGATTCAGGGAATCTGCGCTGGTTGCCCTGGTCCGCTGGATCTAAAAAAAGGCGTCATCCTGGAAGCTCCAAACCTAGGCTGGAAAGATATCCCCCTGAAGGATTATCTCAGCAAAGAATTCAACTGCCGCGCTGAGATCTGCAACGATGTCGACGCTGGAGTTTATGGCGAATACATTGCCGGAGCAGGCCGCGGTGCTCGTTGCGTTCTAGGCGTCTTTCCTGGAACCGGAATTGGCGGTGGTTTGGTATACGAAGGCAAGATTTTTCGCGGGCGCAGATCTTCCTGCATGGAAGTCGGCTTTCTGCAGATGGCGACGGAAGGTCCTGCAGCCGGTGTTGGTCCTGTCGGAACTCTGGAAGGGCTTGCCAGTCGCCTTGCGATTGCCGGCGAAGCCGCAAAAGCGGTTTACCGTGGTAAGGCGCCACATCTGGCGCAAATCGCAGGCACTGATTTGGCCGATATCAAAAGCGGCGCGCTTAGCAAAGCGATCGATGCAGGAGATACAGTCATCGAAGAAATTGTCCGGCGCGCCGCAGAACAGGTTGGCCGCGCAATCGGTTCATTGGTCAACGTGCTTTGTCCCGATATTGTGGTCATTGGAGGAGGCTTGGCAGAAGCAATGCCAAAGTTGTATCTTCAGGAAGCTCAAAAAGGCGCAAAGCGAAATGTGATTCCGTCGCTGAAGGACTGCTTCACAATCCAGATTGCTGAACTCGGAGATTTTTCAACCGCCATCGGTGCCGCAGCCTGGGTTCGAGACCAGCCATCAGAAAGCTGAAAAGAAGGATTGGCTGAAGTCTGCGTATTTTTGCAGGCTTCCAAAAGACAACTCTTAAAACTTTCATTCAACCAACAATCGCGTTAGTAAGCTGTTTTCCACCAGCCCAGTCGAAACAAGCATGGAACGTCCGCCGCAAACTTCAGAGATCTCAGCAGAACGCCGCTCAAACGCCGTCGTCTTTCCGATGGCCGTAATTGAGTTGGGCACGTCAGCTATCCGCATGGCGATCGGTGAAACGGACGGTGTTTCTGGCGTCCGCATGCTCGAGCAGCTTGTGCGCGGCGTGAGTCTCGGCAAAGACACGTTCACTCGGCGAGAAATCAAACGCGAAACACTGATACAATGCGTTGATGTGCTGAAGAGTTATCGCCGTAAGCTGGAAGAATATCAGTGCATTAATCCGCAGCATATTCGAGTCGTCGCAACCAGTGCGGTTCGCGAAGCAACCAACCGAATGGCGTTTCTGGACCGGATCTATACGTCGACCGGTTTTATTGTCGAACCGATCGATGACGCAGAAATCGCCCGAGTCACTTATCTTGGCATTCGGCCTCTGCTGGAACGCGAACCGGAACTTCGCGATGCAATGACACTGCTAATGGAAGTTGGTGGCGGCAACACAGAAGTGCTCTTACTACGAGGACGCAACATTATTCATTCGCAGTCGTATCGGCTCGGTTCGCTGCGATTGCAACAGATGGTCAAACAGTATCACGCTGCTCGAGATCAGACCGTCAGCATCATGCACGGACAGATCGATCGTGCACTGGAACAGCTGCGAGACGTTGTTCCGCAGTATGGCGACATCGAACTGCTGGCACTCGGAGGTGATATTCGATTCGCGGCAAAAGTGCTGCAGCTGGACATCGCCGATGTGGACGTCATCCGCGTTCCCCTGCCAAAGCTGCGAAGGCTGACCACGGATCTGTCGCAGTTAAGCGTCGAACAGATCATGAATAAGCACCACCTGGAACTATCTCAGGCCGAAACACTTGTGCCCGCTTTGCTGGCTTACGTTCGCATGGCTCGCATGCTGAATGCAGATCATCTGCTGGTGACAGGGTTCAATCTTCGCGACGCACTGTTGCAGGGAATGATGCAGCCGGCCGACTGGTCTGAGGACTTTCGCGAACAGATCATACGATCCGCAGAGGAGCTGGCGAAAAAATTTCAGGTTGATCTGGATCACAGCCAGCATATCGCGGAACTGGGCGGGCAGATTTTCCGAGCACTAAGATCTGTGCATCAGATGGATGTTCGCTGCGAAACAATTCTGTATGTCGCTGCGTTGCTGCACGAAGCCGGGCTGTTTATCAGCACGCCAAGCTACCACAAGCATAGTTTTTACGTGATCAGCAACAGCGAGATCTTCGGTCTGAATTCGCTCGATCATAAACTAGTCGCTTTGGTGGCCCGCTATCATCGCCGCGCCGCGCCGAAGCCAACTCACGAATCTTTCGCGGAACTGGATCGTGACAGCCGCGTTGTGCTGTCACGTCTTTCCAGTATTCTTCGCATCGCGATCGCCCTGGCGCAGTCACGCAGTCAGCGAATACGAGAAATGGACTGTGTTGTAGAAAAAAACCGCCTGATCATCAGAGCACGCGGACGGACGGGCGATCTGTCCATGGAACAACTTGAACTGCGTCAGAATACCGGTTTTTTTGAAGATGTCTTTGGCCTGAGTGTCCTGTTGAGGGAGAGCCCCTCGTGATCAATTCTGAATTGTTTGTTAATCGCGAACTTAGCTGGCTGGAATTCAACCAGCGTGTACTTGATGAAGCGGCTGATACGTCCGTTCCATTGCTGGAGCGTCTTCGTTTTTTGGCGATCACGGCTTCAAATCTGGATGAGTTTTTCATGGTGCGAATGGGAAGCCTGCGCACCGCAATTCGCCGAAGTGACACGGGCGTTGATCCCAGCGGCATGACCGCATCAGACCAACTGGACGCAGCAGCAAAACGTGTCCAGCAGATGGTTGATTTTCAGTACCGCGTGTACCTTGAGCAACTTGAGCCGGCATTAGCCCAGATTGGTATCAAGCGACGCCATGTGACGGAGTTATCCGAGGCTCAGTCTGAATTTGTTGAACAGATGTTCGACGAACAGATCAGTGCTATCCTGACACCCATCGCCATTTATGACCCCGATAACTTTCCGTTGCTGATCGGCCGAACAACAAACGTGGCTGTGCAGTTAGCTCCTTTGAATGAAGGGGAAGATTATCGATACGCCGTGATTCCGTTTGGCAGGTCCGACCTGCGATTCATAAGCCTGCCTGCAGATACAAATAAGGAATTCATTCTTGGTGAAGACGTAATCTCGCTTCTGGTGCAACGATTCTTCCCCGGCGAGGAAATTGTTTCGACGGTGCCATTCAGAATCACCAGAAATGCCGACCTGAGCGTTCGTGAGGAAGATGGCACTGACCTGCTGGCGGAAATGGAAGACGTTCTGGACGAACGCAAAGACAGCTTTTGCGTGCGGCTCGAAATATCGAATCTCGTCACCACCCCGATGCTGGTGTTCCTGAAACAGCTGTTCAAGTTACGAAATCGCGATATCTACGTCGTGCCTGGACCGTCCGGCCTAGGTGATCTGATGCGAATTTCTGACCTGGCAGGCTATGCCAGCCACACATATCCTCAATGGCACGCCTGCGCGGTGCCGGGCATTGATCCAGGCCAGTCGATTTTTGAAGCCCTCAGAAATGGCGATCAACTGCTGTATCATCCATATGAATCATTTGAACCGGTTGTCCGCTTGATCAAAGAAGCGGCCAGTGACCCCGATGTCGTGGCCATCAAACAGACCCTCTATCGAACAAGCCGCAATAGTCCAATTGTCGAGGCCCTTAAAACTGCCGCAGAAAACGGCAAGAACGTCACCGTGATTGTTGAACTGAAAGCACGGTTCGATGAGGCACGAAACATTGAATGGGCCAAACAACTTGAACTGGCCGGCGTGCAGGTAATCTATGGCGTCAGAGGTTTAAAAACTCACGCAAAAGCCTGCGTTGTCGTCCGGCGCGAGCCTCAGGGTTTTCAACGCTACTGTCACTTCGGCACCGGCAACTACAACGAAGCCACGGCTGGGACCTATACAGACATCAGCTACATGACCTGTAGTGAAGAACTTGGAAACGACATGGTTTCGTGGTTCAATGCGACCACAGGATATTCTCAACTGCAGCAGTTTGAGCAGTTGAGTTCAGCTCCCATTGGGCTGCGTGAAAAACTGATTGAACTGATCGACTTTGAGGCACAGCGCTGCCGCAACCATGCGGACGGGGCGATCACTGCAAAATTCAATTCCCTGGTTGATCCTCAGATCATCCGAGCTCTGTACGCAGCATCGCAGGCTGGCGTCAAAATCCGATTGAACATTCGTGGCATCTGCTGCCTGAAACCTGGCGTTCCGGGATTGAGCGAAAACATTGAAGTGGTCAGCATCATCGATCGCTTTCTGGAACACGCTCGGCTGTTTCACTTTCGGCACGGTGGTGATGACCAGGTGCTGATTTCCAGCGCCGACCTGATGCCACGCAACCTTGACAGACGCATCGAATTATTGGTGCCGATTCTGGATGATGAATGCCGTCGCAAAGCGATTAACATCCTGAAGACATGCATGAAGGACAACACAAAAGCTCGCAATATTAAAGCAGACGGTGGCTACAACCCGCCTCGATCTTCCATCAGCACGGGCTTTCGCAGCCAGCAGGAGTTTCAGAAGATTGCCAAGGAAACTGAAAAAAATTCCAGCGAAGCCCTGAGGCGAATGTTTGTGCCGCTGGAACCCAATTGAGCAACAGCGTTGAAAAAATCAGGGGATCCGTATGGGTACGGCCAAGACGCTGCCCTGGCGACTTACAGTGACAGTAACACGCTGCCCGGAACGATACTTCCCGAGTTCCTTCTGAAGACTTTCGACAGACTGCACGACACTGTCATCGACCATCAGAACAAGGTCGCCCCGACGCAGCCCGCTGATTTTTGCCGGTGACCCCGGAATAACCCGATCGATATAAGCCGGTGTTTTCCCAGGAACTCCCGGTAGTAACGTCATTCCAAAGGCGGCTGTTAAATGTCGGTCGGAAAGTTTTTTCGCATCCTTGTTAGCGGCTTCCGTCGGAGCGATTTTCTGGCCGGAAACAATGGCTAAAATCACAGGCTGAAGCGTCTTCCATGGCACAGCATAGTTAACCCACATATTGCTGCCACGATGGCGGATTTCCCGTCCCAGCAGTCCCAGCGGAGCACCATCAATCGATGTCAGCAGACCTCCCGCCGCACCTGAATTATTTGTGATCGCATCTAGAATATAAACCGGGGACCTGACCGGAAACTGCCACCTTCCCAGCCCGGCGTCCAGTATCGCCTCACAGGCAACCACACCGTGTACAACGGACACGGGTTCATTTCCCGTCGCCACGTGAAACACGTTGCTGAATGCGAAAACGGACTGTCCTGTCATCGCCTCAGCCTGAATACTGACATCGACAAATGTGAACGTGTCCTCATCGTCGCAATCCAGTTTCAAAATGGCCAGATCGTGATCGAGACTCGTCCCAACAACTTCCACGTTGAAGCGGCGACCATCGGCCACCACAGCGGTCAGGAATCCAGTATTCACAAGGTGATTCCAAACTGTGGCGACATGCCCCTTTTCGGAAATCAGCACACCCGAACCATATGAATCCAGCGTGCCAACTCCGGCGCCAAACAACTTAACGACGCACTGCTGTCGAGACTCAATCACCGCACGGGATTCAGGAGCATCTCCCAACACATTGGCTGATAGAAGCAGAACAACTGCAAGAGTAAACATTTGCCGACTCATAATCCTGCCACCTCATTGCGGCTTTGATTTCCAATCGCAGCAGCCTTTGTCGACTTACGAACTTCAAACTTCAGTACTTCGATCCATGTGGCCTGTTCCGAATTACTGTCCACCACCCCGATTTGGCGAGGCCATGGAACCTCACCGCTTATGTCCCAGTTTCGGAATCGAACACGCGACTCGTCACTGCCAACGCTCATCAAAGTATCCACGCCGACAGGCAGGGGAGAGTCTTCCGAAAAATACCATCGAGCGACTCGAGCATCGTCCTGAATCACAAGCACTCGCACCTTCATTCCGGAAGGCAACAGTTCTTCCGTTCCGTGGTAAACAATGCTTGAAAACAATGAAAGATCACTTTGAAACAAACGATGCCACTCAAGTGCCCCGCCCAACAGTCCCCAATATTCGGCCGGCTCATTTGACGGATCCAGCTTATCCAGTTGCTGATGTGCTACCGGCCAATTATCGCCAAGTAATCCTGCGGCACTGGGGCCAATCAGTAATTCGCCGGTCGTTTCAATCTGTGCCGCCGGATGCTTCAGTTGCAAGACCCACGTCGACTTTTCATTAGCAGACCCCTGTCCGAGCAACTGCTGCAACGGCGACAGAATCTGTTCCTGTCGCTGTTGATTAAAGTAGAAATTCGCAAAGCCCTTTTTCTCGATAAACAGATGGGCATATTCCGGCGGAACAACTATCGCCTCTTCAGCATGCGGGTCTAATGGGTCCTGTTCTTTTTCCGGATCGTCAGGAGGACTGGACTTTCTTTCCTCTGGAAGTTGAGGGGCCTCTGCGAAGCCGTGAAGAGGATTGAGTCGCACAAATTTTTCCTGAACGGCGTCTCGGTTACGGAACGTGATGGGAACTCGAGTTTCCGCAGGAAAAATCCCCAGAATATTTTTTAAATCATTAGCACTCTGCAACGACCGTCCGGCAAACGATATCAATTCGTCTCCGGGTCGCACTCCTCGCCGCCATGCTTCAGAAATCTGCGAAACCTCCTGAAATTCAACTCGGCCATCGGCAGACGTTATCACGGTAAAATCCGTACGCCCATGATCAACAATCCGCCCCGACTTTAGCTGGTCAACAAATAACAGCACCTGCCGGACGGAGATCGCATAGGCGGCTCCGGAATTAATCCGGCCCCGCTTTTCGAAAGACGCTCGTCCGTTAATGCCGATCCAGAGCCCATTGATATCAAACAGTGGGCCGCCTGAGTTGCCTGGATTAATTGACGCATCGATCTGGATGCAATCCGTGTATTCCAAAAACGTATTAGCTGGATACTGGTATCGGTGGACGCCGCTGACAATGCCATACGTCACAGTGGGACTGAAATCTGACGCCAGCAAAAATGGGTTACCGAGGGCAAGAACTTCATCACCGGCCTTTACCAGGTCACTGTTTCCAGGAGTGCAAAAGGGAAAGTCGTCGCGACCCAGTAGCTTAATCAACGCCACATCCCCGGTAGGATCGATCCCGACAATCACTGCGTCGTAGATGTTACCGTCGTTCAGCCCGCACTTCATGAAGTTGCCCGAACCGGAAGTGACGTGATAATTGCTGATCGCGTAACCATCGGCTGAAATCAAGACGCCTGAACCACCCCCCTGCCCTCCTGGCGGCATCACACAGACAACGCTGGGGGCAATTCTTTCAATAGTTGTAATTCGCTGTCGCTGCTTTGCTTCCAACGAAACAGGTTCCTGTGCCGGAGTCAGATCCGTGGCGAACAGCCATCCAGTCAGGAACAGGAATTGGAATACACGTGAACTCATGGATCGGTACTTATTTCTTAGACGTGTCAACGACAAGTCGGGCGTCAGCAATATCAAGATAGTCACACATACTTGAACCGTCACCAAAATCAACGATGATTGACAAAGTGTTGACCCCGGTCAGCTTTAGATCCAGCAGGACAGGTTCTTCGCGAGCACCAATCAGGCGTTTAAAAATCTGTTCACCGTCGGCGGCGATTTTCAGTTCGACAACCGTATCAGGTTCACCCTTCTGCTGGTTGAAGGCAACATCGTCATCGACGCCCACTACCGCATTTAGCCTGCTGTACTGTCCATCCAGAGCGTATTCGATCTTTGCGCTTGGAAAAATACAAAGACCTTTTTCAAAACGCTGTCCTCGTAGTGTCAGCGGCGGCCGCCCGCTGTTTGGAAAGCGATCTCGCGACATACGCCACTGACTGGAAAGACCATCGCGCGTTAATCGATCTTCTTCGAACAAAGGCCCCCATTCTTTGCCTGGCGGATCAAGCCCAAGGTACTGTTCGCTGATCGGCTCAAGATTGGAAAGGTAGTGCAGACGACCAGAACTGAAGTCGACGGACGCGATGCTGTTGATTGGAATCTGCAATCGCTGTCCCCATGCGGCTTCAATTTCAATAGTAGCGTCAATCATCGTCACAGAGTTACCGCGAAGCACCGAACCGTCTCGCAACTTTACAGATAACCCTGACGACACATGCTTTCCCGCGCCATCAATCGTGCCAAAGACGATCCCCACCACTCGTGGTCGGGGAACCGGAATTTCGTTGCCGTCCAGAAGAAATGGTACTTCCCGTTCAGCAATGGAACTGACCACCCCAGCCAGAAAATCCAGGCCTAGCCCGTCTCTCTTTTCGACAATCAACATGTCCTTTTCGTTACTGCGTTCCAGAAAGGCGTCCCACTGCAGTGTCCAGTCGGGTTTCATCGGCTGCAACAGCACAGCTCGAACTACCGTTCTAGGAATCTTCAGTTCACCCAGTAACTCAGATTTCGAACGAACTTCTGTCGCATCGCCGGTGATTTCCGCGACCGGAATTAATGAACTGTCGGACAGCACAAGCTTCAGCAGATCACTTGAATTTTGCGACGGATCGCTGGCGGTCAGCCTGAGTTCCAGAGCATCCGCAAGCTGTACAACAAGCGGTTTATCGTCTTTCCCGTCAAGTACGATCTGTTGCTGATCGATCGAGTTTAGTGATCCAGCAAACCTACCGCCGTCCAGTGTCGAAACCTCGGCATCGATTGACAGCAGCAGCAATGAAACAATTTTCAGCAAGGAGATCAACGTTCAGCTCCATTTATAGATGATTTGGGAATCGTCCCAACAACTTTGCGTTTTTACTGGACCGCTACCCGAACAGCCTCAGGGCAACGGATTCTGACCCGCGAAAATATCGTATACTACTTTTGTTGCTCGGCGAGTTTCCGGGAAAACCGCCCTATCTGATCAAGAAAGTTAGCCGGCAGTTTGCGACGAATCAGTTCTCGGGCTTTCGTTTCCGCCTGTTTGTCGAGCATCCCCCATTTCCCTTCTTCCTTCAGGTTTTTCCGATCGGCGATCCCATCAGCGGGCCCCCCTTTAATCTGGCTCTGATCTGCTCCCTGAGCCCCACCGGATTGATTCTGCTGAGAACCGCCTGCACTACCTCCGCCCTGCTGCTGTTGGTTTTGTTTTTCCATATCTTCCAGCAATTTATCGATCTCAGCAATCACCGCATCTTCCTGTTTTTGAGTGTCCTCATCTGACTTTCCCAGTTCCAGTCGTCGTCCGACGTCGTTCATCAAACGCTCAACCTGACTCAAGCCATCTTCCTGTTGTCCGGCAAGTTCCTGCTGCATCATTTCGGCTACAACTCGAAATCGCCGCGGAACGTCCAGTGTATTGTTCAACAGCAGAGAGAGACTTTCCAACGCGTCGGCCCGGGCTAGCAACTCGGACTCGCAAATCGCTCGATAGAACAACAGACCGGCTGGATCAACCACGGCATCGGGGTCCAGACTTTTTAGTATTGGCAATGCTTCGTCATAATAGCGGTGCTGAACAAGCCACCGAGCTCGAAACTGTTCGACGTGTGTCTGAAAAAATGTCGTGGACCGAATGCCATCATAAATCATCGTCGCCAGAGGGCCTTCGCCATAGCTTTCCTGAACCAACCGCTTAGTTGCCGCATCCGCCTCCGAAAATGATTGCACCAGCAGGTCCAACAATTCTTCTCCGCTAAGACGAGCGATCACCTGATCGTCTGCCCACGCTTCAGTCACCCGACGCAGAATGACGGCGTCTTCGCCTGTCGACGCCAGCCAGCTTAGCAATTCGCTGCGAACCTGATCCGATGGCATCTTGCCAAATGTGATTGCTGCGGCCTCACCGCTCAAACCTGTATTTTCGTCTTGAGAAAGCACAAGCGGCATCGATGCCATCAGCCCAAAAATCACAGCACCAAACACTCGACAAGTCTTGTGACTCGGTTTTCGAACCAGGCGAATCATTGTCGTTCCTCCATTTTTCTGGCCAGTGCGGCCGCGGAATCACCAAGCCGCTGTTGCCGATTTGCGAGTTCAAATAACTGCTCCTGCAGGTCCGCCACATCGCTGGGCGCGACATCCTGAAACAATTCGTTGACCTGCCTTGTCCGACGATTAACTCGTAATTGAAGTGAACGCAGAACTTTAATTTCCTGCATCAGATCAACCAGGTCAGGCTTATCCTGCTGACCGCTAGGCGGTTGTTGCTGCTGCTGTTTCATCTCAGACATTTCCTTCTGAGTCGTTTCCACAAGTTCTTTCAGGGCCTCGATAACATCCGCCTCCATCGATTTCGTCAACGGGTCAGCCTTTGTCTGCTGCAACCGTTCGGCAATTTTGCCCATGTCGGATTCGATGTCTTCGACTGCAACCAGAATCGAAACAGAAGTGCCGTCTTCTCGCAGCAGCGATGTTGTATAACTGCATTCTCGTGTTAGTTCTGTCTGCTGCTGTCCCAGAGCACGACAGGCGCTGACGGCATTATCCAGCCACTCTTTGCGAGGCGTAGACGCCAGATCCATTGTGGATTCCATAATCTGAGTCTGCATTGCCAGCAACCGCTGAAATCTCGCTTCCAACGCGGCCAGAACCATTTCCTTTTCTTCTTCACGTAACTGGTTCAGCATTTTTTCCAGTTCGTTTGCTGCCTGCTGCAGTTCGGTAATAGCCTTATCCTGTCTGTCGACAGCCTGTTCTTTTTTCTGTTGTTTCAGAAGGTCCAGCGCTTCCTGCATCATGTTCCGGGCCGAGTCGAGGTTCTTCTTGCCCTTTGTCTGTTCTTCAGGTTCCTTGTCTTCCGGCTTATCTCCGCTCTGCCCCTGACTTTCTGACTGACTTTGGCCCTGTGACTGACTTTCAGATTGAGATGGCTGGTCGTCCGCAGGGTTGCCTTCGCTGCTTTCTTCGGATGACTGTTTTTCTTCAGGCGACTTATTTTCCGAACCAGACTTGTCCGGTTCGCCCTTCGCGGCTTTATCAGTCCTGTCGCTTTCGCCAGGTTTGTCCGATTCCTGACTTTCAGTTTCTTTATCGCCGGCTTTCTGACCTTCAGCGTCCATTTCCTTCTGGCCAGCCTTGGGCTTCCCCGAATTCTCTTCACTCGGCTTTCCGTCCGCCGAATCGCCAGCTTCACTCTCACTCTGAGAGCGGGATTCACCAGGTGAATCGTGCTTCTGAATGTCGTCCAGAATCTTATCTGTCTTCTTCAACGCCTCCTGTTGAGCAGGCGATGCACTGGACGGTGCTTCCGAATTCTGAGCTCGCGCGCGGGCCGCCCGTTCCTCCAGCAACACGTTGTTAACGTCCTTCAGAAGATTATTGATGCGTTCCCGCTCACGTTCCACGGAACTCATACGATCTTCGCTCTGCAGCAACTTCAGCAGGCTCTTGAGATTCGCCGTAACGGCCTTCTGCTTTTCAACCGCGCTGCCAAATTCCGAGCGGCCCAGATCTTTCGCGATGGTTTCCAGCGAAGAACTGATCCCCTGTTCGCGGCCCAGACTGATAGCTCGGCGCAGTAACTCGGCGCGTTCCGGATCCTCGTAACCCAACATGTCCGCCATTTGCGACAATACGCGTTCAAAGCGAGCAAAGCGGCCGCTGATTGCTTCCTGTTCGTTCTTTAGCTGCTGATTTGCCGGAACGGTTTGTTCGTCTGCAAACCCGGGGCACGCCGACGCTGCTGTCAAAACAAGCAGCGTGAGATTTAGCAAAATTGCACTTCTGAAGTACATGGGTGTTGCTCCGATTCACTAGCCGTTGGCATTATTACTTCAAACAGTGCGGCGTGTTCACAATGATCTGGAACTGCAATCGTTAAGGGCCAAGTCCCAGGTTTCTGATCTGCTGCACGTTTGTTTCTTTTTGAATTCGCTGCTGCTCTTCAAGGATGTCATTTAAATCACTAAGCACCTCATGAAACTCAGCCATGTCGCGTACGTTTTCCAGAATTCGCCGCAGTTCCGTAATCACGGCGGAAACATCCACAACAGAAGCCGTCAGCAGTTTCGCCGCAGTCTGCCCCGAGTTAGCTGCCACTCGAAACCGACTGATCGATCGATCTGCTGCAACCATTAAAGTATCAGAGGCAGTCTTCATCGGAACAACGATGTTGCTGCGCATGTTTTCCGCAAGCTGCTGGGGTGGAATAGCGTTGTTGATCAACTGCTCAGCGATTTCATCAAAGCTGGTAATGATCGATTGAAGATCGTTGTTCTGACGGCGCAGAGTGTCACCGCTTCGCCGAGCACACTCGGACAGACCAACTCGGTCTTCCGGCACAACGCTGCCTGCATCCAAAGCTTCAATTCGGTCGGCAACAGCCTGATGAAATTGAAGATCATCTCGAACCTGTTCCAGCTTCTGAATGACTTCTTCAAACTGCCGGCGCAGATTTACTTCTCGCGAGTAAAGCACAGACAGCAATTCTTCGTTACTAACGATTCGGAAGACAACCGGTTCGGCGCGGGACATATTGTTGCCCGGTTCGGTGCAGCCATCCGTCGCCACAACGGCTAAAGACAGAGTTTGCCCCTCTGTCAATTCCAGAGGCTGAACATCAAATCGTTCAGGTTTTGAAACGTCACCAGCACCCAACTCGAATTCCGTCACATCGGGCGTGAAGGGCAATCGAAACGGACGAGGACGCCACTGAGTTTCGTCATCGACCACAAACTGAAATTCACCAGACTGTAGCCCATAGTCATCCTGAATCGTGCCAATCATCGGGATGATGGCACGTCGCGTAATCGAATTACTGACGCCTTTCGTCCGAGTCGCAATCACCGGCGCCATATCTGCGATGCCTCGAATTCTTACGGACTCCTGTGAGGTCGACATGATGTCATCTTCGTCGTGCAGAAAGAATCGCAGAGATGTGTTCGATGCAATTCGTAACAGCGAATCATCGACATCTGTCGTACCCTGTGCTTCTGCAGCATCTGCTGTCAGGTGGAATGCAACCAATATTGTCATTCCATCTGCGGAGAGCAGTGGAGTTGCCGCTGAGAAAACAGCTTCGAAGCCTTCACGAGGAATCAGTCGGCACGAAGCCCGGTCACCATGTAATTCAAAAAGATCAGTGACTATTTTCGCGGATTGTAGTGGCTTGTTAGATTCAGCCTGCAACTGGAAAACCGTCCCCCTCGGCAACGAAAATTCGCTGCCCAACACCGGTACGATCGTGTCACGCTGCTGGTTCCAGCGTGTGTATTCGGGAAAGTTGCAGTCTGCTAACATAGAGTTAACAGAAGGCGGAGTAGTGGCTTGAATCTGCAGTGGCAGCGGAGAACGATAATCACCCGCCAAGACTTCAATCGTCACCGGTTCCTGCAGTCGAGTCAAAATGAAGCGAAAAGTGCGACTGGAACTGGACGCTGAAGAGACGTAGGTTCGACTACGTGTACCGTCTTCACGAATCACATCAACACGAGCTCGCGGCGGAACCACCCACGGAACGCCCGCTTCAGAATCGCCTGCGGGCACCGTCATTTCCAGCTCAAAGTCTGCACCTCGGGCATGCAGATATGTCAACGTGTTCGCATTCGGCCGAAACTCCAGACGTCGATCGCCTGGTTGAGCAATGACACGAAAATCCAGCGTTGTCGTTCTTAGATGATACGTAGCTTCACATTCGACAAACGCACTCCACCATCGACGCAGAGAACCCGGTGCCGCAATACCCTGACCAAGAACCGACACCACCAGTAATCCCGCCAGCCAGCCGCGTTTTTTTAACGGCGCCAGATTGAACACATCATCCGTCGATAAGCGTGAAGCCAGGGCGCTTGTCGTTTCGACGGTGCGCTGCAGCATGCTTTCAACAATTCTTCCGGATCCGGGAAAACCATTCGCGCTTTCGACGGTTGTCACAAGACTGTCCTGAAACTCCGGAAACCGACGCTCCAGCAACAAAGCCAGTTCGCGGTTTCTATGACGGCGAATCAGAGGCAGGAAAATCTGTGTAAGCAACAACCAGCCACCAACCAGCGACATGGCAGCCAGAATCACGAATCGAAGAGCAACCGGAAGTTCAAGACGCTGCAGCGCAAACCAACCGGCATCGATTCCGGAAGTCAGCCAGAACACCAGCCCCGAAACGGAAATGCAAAACAGCAATCCGGAAAGCACTGAATAACGCCGAACCCTGGAACGAACCGCGTTCAGCAGTTCGCCCACCGCTGATGGCAGTTTAACTTTCACCTGGTTGTCGAATATTTTGCCCGACATACATCACTTACTAAGTGTCAGTTGATTTACTTGCGACTTAACAACAGGACGCCCAAACACCATCATCGCAACTCGTCTTCTGCGTGTGGCGCGAATAACGGCTGAGTATCTCTGGTTTCACCATTTTATGCGAGGCGCATCGACAAGTCTTGCAGGCGGCTCGGCCGCAAATGGCCTAAACGCAAAAAACGTGATTTTTCGGCAATTTCCCACTGAATCCGTTCGGCTTCTGTCGGCACAGCCCGCAATAAACACACCCGAATAAATAGACGCGCGAAGCCAATATCTAAGACAGCCGGACTACTCGCCTTAACGCCCATTCCAAGCCCAGCAGCACGACCATCAGGTACATTAACCATGTGCGGTCCCACAGTGTCTTAAGCTGTTCGTCGACGACAATTGGTTCACTGCGATCCGGAAGCAGATCAAGAATCTGATTCTTTGCTTCTTCCAGCGTCAGATATTCCCCCCCTGTACCTGCAATCAAACTGGTCAACAATTTGACGTCCTGTGAAGGGTTTTCCGATTCCAGGTTCGGAAGAACAACTTCGATATTGGCCTGCAGCACATCGCTCGATTCCGGAACAGGCACGGTGACGCGATACACGCCCGGTCGACCTGGCCGAAAGGTGTTGAAGAACTGCCCTGGCCTGCGTGAGTCGGTACGCAGCGATTCCGGCACACTGACTGGTCGTCCCTGTTCATCAACAATCGACACAGAAACAGATTCTCGCTGCAGTGGCTGCATGCGTGCGTCGTAAAGCTGAGCTCGAATGGTAACCGTTTGGCCAGGCGAGACTTCAGTTCGATCCAGCAACAATAGTCCTCGCGATCGACCACGACTGCGCCGCCCTTGGCCGACTTCCCGAATCAAACTGGTCCATAATCGCTGATGCCCTTCCGGACTGATGGCTCGAAGTCGCCAGGTTTCCGCCGACCCGATGAACATCGTCCGCCCCTTTCCGTAGAACTGGCTGGCGAGATAAGGTGGCAAACCATCCTGAGTACTGGCTCGCGGATTTCCGTAACGAGCCAACACCACCGCTCCGTCGCGAACCGACTTAACCGGATAGGAACGGAATACGCCCTTAAACTGTTTCCAAAGCTCCACGTCAGCCTTGCCCGTAGCGTCCGAAATTTTCAGAAAACCACTGGCCGCACCTTCCGGAGTCAGCAGGATTGGCCACGGCTTGTCGGCTCGCTGAGTCACTTTCAACTCGACCAGCATGCGATTTAACACCACCGGATATAACACCGCGATGTCTTTGAATTTGTCGGGAGTTCGTGCCAGTTCTGCAGTAAAGATTTCGCCAGCTACAAAAATCATTCCGCCGGAATGCTCGTCTACCCAGCGATTCAAAAACTGCTGTTGTTTAGGGGACAGCCGACTCCAGTCTGCATCAAATGCCACGATCACGTCATATTGAAAAAGCTCTGTTTCTGTCTCTGGAAAACGAGTCAGCAGCTTTTCAGCTTCCTGAGAAACAAAGCCGATATTTTCGTCCGTGATTGTTTGCAGCCATACGTCAGATTCAATGCCGCTATGACGAAACAGAGTATTGCGAACAAACTGATAGTCTCGCATCGGGCCACTGGATATCACCAAAACCTTCTGCTTTCGATCACTCACTTCAACTTCTCGACGACGCTGATTGTCTTCCTGAGTAAGTTCTCGCAGAGTCCCATCTTCCAATTGGGCAACGGCAACATAGTCGTATTTCCCCGGGACGTTAAGTTGCTGCTGAAAGCTGACCTCAGCCGGAATTCCAGTGTCTGCAAGACGGAACGGTTTTTCATCCACCTGCTTGCGATCGGAACCATCACTTCCGGCTGACTGCTGAAACAGCTGAACCTTTCCAGCCTGTTCCTCTAACCCGCTACCCTGCACTATGACCGCAAGATCAAACGGATCACCGCGATGTACTTCCGTGGGAGATTGCATACCCGCCAGCCAAAGATTCACCTGAGCCCGCTGGCTGCCAACACCAACCGAAATCAGCTTTGTGTCGCTGCGTTCGGCTCGAGCACGCGTTGTTTCAATATCCAGGCCGGCGTTGGAACGACCATCAGTAACAACCACGATTCCAGACAGCGTTCTACCGGAAAAATCGCCAATCATCTGATGCAACGATTCCCCAAGTCGCGTTTCTGAACCGGCAGGCTGCAACACCTGTTTCCATTCCGCCTGCGTTTCCTGCTGCGACCTTGCTTTCGATCCGCCCAGGTCAACACGTATCGCGTTATCCGGAGTTGTTTCTGGCGTGGATTCTGGGTTGTCTGAATTGCCAGACTCTTTGGCCACAAATGTTGTTTCGCCCTGCGAAACAACGGCCACCGGACCATTAAGCGAAGAATCGAACGTATAAACAGTAACTGCGTGTGTTTCGCTGAGTTTATCCAGTAAGCCCGAATCAACGAATGCAGACTGCACTGCTTCGGCACGGGTTTCACTAGTCGTTGCGCTATCGCCAGCTTCGCCGTCAGACACTTCATCCTGTTCGGCAACGGGATAAGCCATTGAAAGTGAAGTATCGACCAAAATGCCAACACGTGATTTTTGAATCTGTGTCGTCTGAGTCCTCTGACGAGGATTCAGCAACACGAACAACACCAGAATCAATACCGCCGCACGTAGCGCAAACAAACCAGCGCGCCACGGTGTCTTCAGGAAACGCGTGTCACGAAGCGACGTCCAAAACGACAGACCGAACAATGTCAGCAAACCAGCCAGCAACAAAAGAATGCCGACTGTTGTTTCCGGCAGGTCGTATTCCGTCGTCTCGAAAGACTGTGACGCCTGCGCCAATATTTGAATGCTGCAAAACATCATGTTTTCACCTCAGGGTGAAAACTTAACCGCAGCGAAACCAATTGTTCTGCAACCAGGGCAACAATCAACACGCCCAACAAAAACCAGCGAATGTCACGCCCGGCGTCGCTGCCGGAAAGTTCACCCGTCGTTTCAGACGAAAGAACTCGCAGGTTTCCAGACTCAACCAGTCGTTCAACTTCGGCCACAGTCGCCATTGCAAGATCACTTTCCGCGGCAGAAACATTTAACGCAAGCCATTGCTCGTCGCTCTCGCCGTCCAGTCGAAAACGCTTAATTCGACACACACCCGGTCGATTTGCCTGCGGCACAGACACGGCCAGTTGCTCTTCGCCACCATCGGATTCCCCACTGTCTGACTCAACACTGTCTGGCTCAACACTGTCTGGCTCAACACTGTCTGACTCAACACTGTCTGACTCAACACTGTCTGACTCAACACTGTCTGACTCAACAGAAACAGGAGTCGCCTGTAATCGAATAAACGTATCGTCCGCCGATTCCGATTCCTTTGATTCGGGCAAAAACACTTCAAGCACATCAGAAAACTGACTGACTGGCCACGTGAGTCGAAGTCCATCTTCCACTTCCCGAACCTGTACAACAAGACTTGGCTTTTGCAGATACTGAGCCATCAAAAGGTGCATCACCACATACCCTGGCGAATCCGCCACCGGCCAATTGCTCCAGCGACGACCAGCGGAAGTCAGAAACGTCAGAATTCGCCCGCTGCCCAGCGAGTGTTCAAAGGCGATCGGACTACCATCCTTCATTCGAGCAATCACCTTCACTCCGCTGTCTAGCAGCGTTGCCGCATCCTGACCGTCAGCTATCAAGAACCACTTTTGAAACTGCAGCGCGTCCGCCAATGCTGATTCGGAATCGTTGTATGCCAGAAAGATGAAGTGATCTTGAAAGACAGGAACGTCGAAGCCCGCAGCATCTTTCTCTTCACCGTTCCCTGCGGAATGCACGGTCGTCAGACGCACGGGAAACAGCTTTTGCGTTTCCGCCTGCAAAGCGGAATTGTACCAACCCGTATTGGCCTGACCGTCCGGAAACCAGGCAACGCCACCGCCCGCTTTGACATAGTCTGCCAAATACTGAACTGCGTCGGCTGGAAGCTCACGCACGTTCAGCAGATAGATGCTGTCATATTTCATTAAGTCCGCCGCCGTCAGAACATCAGACGTCCGCTGGTCGGCCGTAATGCCGGTCAGGGCGGGATCAGAAATCGCGAGTGAGATATATCGCGAGTCCTGCTGTTCTGCTTCGTCATCGACAATCAGAACATTGCGACTATCGCTTACTTCGACCGCGATAAAACGACTATTATCTTCCAATAAAACGTCTTCCTCCAGACGTACTTCGACTTCGTGAAGCCCTGGCGATTCAAACACAATATCATGAGATAGTTCAGTGGAAGCATTAGGTTCAATATCAGGAATCAACACCTTGCCAGGCAGCGAGTTTCCATTAACGAACACGTCCGCTCGCAAACCGGAGGATTTCTGTGTGCCATGATTATGTAATGTCAGGTTAAGTCTCCACGGGATCCCGACAGCAACAGCCAGCGTTTCGGATTCCATCCGCCTAATGACCAGATTCTGAGGCGATTCTTCTGTCACCTTAATCACGCTGACGGCAGCGTCAATCGCGTCCAGCAACTTCAAAGCGGTGGCAACTTCCGGGTGACTGCCCCAGTCAGATTTTCGTAAATCCGTAATAATATGAACCTGTGGAGCGACACCTCCATCGCCAGACAGGACCTGCTCAGCAGCAGCGATCGCCGCTGCCGGCGACGCCGCTTTGTACGAACACTTCAGGTTATCCAGCCGCGGAGTGAGCTCCTGAATCAAGGCCCCATCCAGCGTGCGGTCAGTCACAAGCGGGCGGTCAGGCTGAGTCATGGTTAACACCGTGACTCTCTGCGAACGCGGCTGACTACTGCCCTGCGACACCATTCTTTTGACAGTATCGATGGCATTTCGAAACACGGTCGTGCTGTTCTGTGTCGTTCGCATCGACAACGTATCATCGATAATGATCACATGATGCGTGGTCGCTCCGCGCAGCGTCAATATCCCAGATGGATCGAGTACCAGGCGTGCGATCAGCAACATGATCAGGATTACAGCAATTACTCTGAGCAACAGCAGTAACAGCTGTTCAATAATCAGTCGGCGACGGTTTAGTTCATCGCTTTGCAGCAGAAACTCCATCGCCGCAAATCGGACACGCTTATATCGCAGTCGGCTTAGCAGATGGATAATTATCGGAACGGCCGCCAGCGCAGCACCCGGCAGCACAAAGCTCGGGTTCAAAAAATACTGCGTTAGCCACGACATATATATTCTCAGGCAATCAGACTTTCAGGTTATGTGCTCAGCAAGAAGACACTGAACACCGACAGCTGACAGCTGATAACTATTTCTTTCTCATTCCAATTCTTGAATTTAACAGATGCGACAAAACCGCATCCAGGTTTTCGCTGGTCCGCGTCAGTCGGTAATCCACAAGACTTCCAGCACAACGTCGGCGAATGGTATCGAGAAAGTTTCCCAGTGCACTCAGATAGCCGGTTCGAAGAGCGTTCGGATCGCAGGTCAGCTTGCCGCTGTCTTCGAGCCCCTCAAAACGTAGAGTACCGGAATAATCGAAATCCAATTCCTGATCGTCCATCGTATGCACGATCAGCACTTCATGCTTTCTTTGCCGAAGCAACTGCAACCCTTTAAACAACGCTTCGCGATCGCAGAATAGATCGGAAATCAGAATCACGATGCTACGGTGCGACATCATTTCCGCTGCTTTACGAAGAACAGCGTTGATGTCTGTCTTGCCATCGGCCGTCGCCACGGACAGTCCCTGCAGAATCGTGTTCAAATGGTTGTTACGACTACTGGATGGAATGATGCTGCGAATCTGCGAATCAAATAACGCACCGCCAACAGAATCATGCTGCTTTAGAATCAGCATAGCCAAAGCTGCGGCGACCGTTTGAGCATAATCGAACTTAGTCAACGCCCCGCTGCCGAACTGCATCGACTCGCTGCCATCAACCAGCAACATAACTCGAACGTTGGTATCTTCTTCGAACTGTTTCAGATAATAGCGATCCGTTCTTGACCAGACCTTCCAGTCAATTCGGCGCGTATCGTCACCCGGCACATACTCGCGGTGCTGAACAAATTCAGTCGACTGACCAAAATACGGACTTCTGTGCAATCCGGAAACGAACCCCTCGACAACTTTTCGAGCTCGCAGTTCCAGACGAGAAATCTTCGCAATTTCGTCAGGCTGCAAAAATCTTTCCAAGTCGTGGGTCACTTGTGAGTTCACTTTCCTTGTCTGGTGTTTCCTTAATTAGCCGCTCAATAACCTTATCTGATGTAATTCCTTCACTCTCGGCGGTGAAGTTCGGCGTAATACGATGACGCAGCACGGGCCCAGCCAACGCTTTAACATCCTCGGTGGATACGTGAGTACGGCCGTGCAACAGAGCTCGCGCCTTTCCACCCAGCAGCAGATTCTGCATCGCGCGAGGCCCCGCGCCCCAGGCCAGCCAGTCGTTGATCCAGTCCGGAGCGCCCACCTGACCAACACGAGTCTGACGAACTATGGCCAGCGCGTAGTTTACAACGTGATCCGAAACGGGAACCTGCCGAACAATGTGCTGCAATTCCAAAACCTGTTCCGCCGAAAGCACGGGCTCAACAGTGGCCCGCACATCAGAAGTTGTCTGGCGAGCAATCTGACGCTCTTCTTCAAATGTCGGATAAGTCACAAAAACCTTAAACATGAACCGGTCCTGCTGAGCTTCCGGCAGCGAATACGTGCCTTCCTGTTCAATAGGGTTTTGTGTTGCCAATACAAAAAACGGATCGCTCAACTTATGAATCGTCTGCCCGACTGTTACCTGACGCTCCTGCATCGCTTCCAGCAGAGCCGCCTGTGTTTTAGGTGGCGTGCGGTTAATTTCGTCTGCAAGTACCATGTTGTGAAACAGTGGCCCCTGAATAAACCTAAATTCGCGCTGCCCGGTTTCTCGATTTTCCTGAAGCACGTCGGTTCCCGTAATGTCTGCCGGCATCAGGTCCGGTGTGAATTGAATTCGAGAAAAATTCATAGACAGACACTTCGCCAGCGTGCTGATCATCAACGTCTTGGCCAGACCGGGAACACCTTCCAACAGACAATGCCCCTGACTGAACAATGCGATCAACAGCTGATCGATTACGGCCGCCTGACCGACAATAACCTTGCCGATCTGCTCACGTAATTCGCCATGAGCCTTGTGCAAAAGGTCTATGGATTCTTTCGAAACTTCGTTTGTTGCATCGGCCATTGGAATCTCCGGCACCATCGTGCCGTATGGTTAACATTGCTGAACAGGCTTCACTCGGGCTCTCACACCAAAAAGAACACGCTCCGCAGCAATCGAGTGTTTGGCGAATCATACGGAAACGACGCGATGATGAGAATCTTCCCACAACAGCCGAAGCGTATTTCTTTCAATCGAACGTTTCCGTTTCTCCTGAGGAAATCTACGCGATTCGCGCATTAGAAAGGCCCATTGCGGAAAATGCAGCAACGGGCCTGAAAACTTTATGCTGACCCTGATGTCCGTCGAACGTATATCAGAGCAGTAATCCGAAATCGTTCACCTATTCGGCGACATTAACCAGCTCAACCCAAACCAGACGATCTTGGTAGGTGATGCCGTCCGAAACTCGGATTATCACGCCGTAACTGTTGTCGCCATTGCGATCACCCGGATTTTCGAAGTCAGGGGCGTTAATGAATGAAACAATACCGGTCTGAGAATTGATTGTGAACAAGGCTCCGTCCGCCCCGCCAGCGATAGAAAACGTATACGCGTCCCCGTCAGCATCTGCGTCACCAACGAATGTCGTATTTTCGCTGACGTAGACAAAGTCACCCACTTGCACATTGGTAAATCGCGGAGCCTGATTTGCCCCTTCTGCAATATCATCCACTGAAATAAGCACATCGCGATCCTGAGACGCCTGACCATCCGAGACCCGCAGGCGAACCTCGTAGAAGTTGTCAGAATTGCTGTCAGCGGGATTTTCGAAGTCAGGAGCATTCACAAACGAAATCGATCCGGTTACGGGATTGATCACGAATAAAGCCGAGTCAACTCCACCAGCGATTGAGTAAATCAAGGTATCACCATTTGCATCAAACGCATCTGCGTCGCCAACAAAGGTCGTGCCCTCATTTACTACAACGTTTTCATTCTGATAGACATTTGTAAAGTACGGTGCCTGATTACCACCGGCTCCGCCTTCATTCACATCTGTTACGCGAACAGTAACGCTCTTTTCCTGTGATCCACCGTTGCCGTCTGCAACTCGCAGAGTCAGCTGGTACAGGTTGTTACCGTCGGCATCAGTCGGAGCTTCGAAGTCTGGGGCCGAAACAAACGAAACAACGCCGGTCGCGGAATTGATCGTGAATTTCGCCGCATCAGTTCCACCGGAGATCGAATATGTCAGTGTGTCGCCGTCTACATCAGTGGCATTGGCGTCGCCAACCAGAGTCGTATTCTCAGCAACGTCTACAATCTCGCCTGCCTGAACGTTCGTAAACTGTGGAGCACTGTTTGTACTTTCATTCACATCGACAACGCGAACAGTAACCTGGCGTTCCTGCGCGGCAGTTCCGTCAGAAACAACAATAGTCACGTGGTATTCGTTATCGCCGTCGCCATCTGCTGGATTCTCGAAGTCAGGGGCAATCTTGAATGTCAACACGCCCGTCTGAGCATCGATTTCGAATCGACCAGCGTCTTCGTTATTGCCGCTACCGGGAGTTCCAACTCCATCAGAAATCGAGAACGACAGAGTATCAGCATCGGCATCGGTCGCATCTGCGTCGCCGACAAAAGTAGTATTTTCTTTAACGAGAACAATCTCGCCGTCAACAACATTCGTAAATTCGGGGGCACTGTTTGTACTGCCGTTTTCATCAACATTACCAACTGTCACCCAAAGTGTTGTGGATACAGAATTCACGCCATCACTTACAACAACTGTCACGTCGTAGGTGTTGCCGCCGTCGGCATCCAGAGGCGATTCGAAGTCTGGAGGATTGATGAACGACAGCTCACCAGTCTCTATATCAATCGTGAACAAATCGCTGTCATCGCCATCTGCGATTGAATACATCAGCGTGTCGCAGTCAAGATCCGTAGCATTCACGTCAACGACGAACGATGTGTTTTCCGAGATGAAGATGTGTGGATTTGCAGGGTCAACAATTACTGGAACACTGCCACTGGCCAGCAACGAATCAACAGTGTAGATCGCGTCGCCAAATTGCACTGATTCAACGTTCGTGATGAAATTCGTCTGTTGAGCATTGCTAATTTCCACAATGCCGTGGCCGCGATCGATCACATTGAAGTCTGCGCGATCGTGGTTAAGCAGCATCAATGTATCATGCCCGTCGCCACCATCGACAACATTGTCACCCGACACTGTAATAAATCGATCGTCGCCGTCGCCGCCCAACAACACATTGCTGCCTCCAAGGCCAATCAAGGTGTCGTCACCGCCCCGTGCGTTGATCGTGTCGCCCGTGCCAAAGGCAATCAGAATTTCGCCGCTGTCAGAACCATTAACATCTGCACCTGAAGCGGACATCAAGATCATCGGCTCGATTGATTCGATCTTATGATTCTTAGTGTTATGTTTTTCACTCATGTTTCTGTCCGCTGACAAATAAGAAATTCAATGATATAATCACCACAATGAAATGCATGTTGTGATTAGTATTTGGAAGCCACTCACCCCAACGACAGCGGATTTCACGGACGTTGCGAAAACTCGGCAGACACGCCCGCAATCACAATAAAAGTACCGAAGTGTTGCCTTTTCGCCACACGGCGAACTTCGCGCAATAACACGACTTCCGTACGATTTGGCGGCAGAAACGACTTTCAGGTACTGAACGGCATCGCCCGGCACGGCGGCGGAACAGAAAGTATGTCAGTCAACGAGGCTCGAGAATTCCTGAGCAATCTGCATGTATTCCGAAGACACGTCGTTTAGGTTCCAGACGTCCTGAGGCTTTACATACAAAGCCACTTCACTAAACGATCGAACATCGGACTGCCCGCTATCTCGCTTCGTTTTCACAAACAAAAAATCGTTTGTGCGAATAGCGTTCATCTGCTGAGTCTCAATACTCAGTGTTCTTGCGGTATCGTTGTCAGGATTCAAATACAGATGCCGTAGATCATAAACCGATGCAGCGTCCTGCACGTCCGCAGCAATGCCTGACTCGTGTTTCGTAAGGCACTCAGAAATCGTGAAAGCGATATCAAAGCTTCCCGAGATGGCCTGAATCCGGCGAGCGGGCACATCGTGTCCGGTGACCCAAAGTGGTACGCGTATTTCACATTCAAAAAGTCGGGATTCAAACGGCAGTTCCTGCGAGCTCGGCAACCCATTCAGCGATGTAATGAAGACCAGCGAATCACCGCAGCCACAAAGATATTTCTGGCAAAGCAGAACGTGACTCTCAAAAGCTGCGTCTGCGTCTGCGTCTGCGAGAGTCATGACTGACAAGTCGCAATGGACCCAGACAAAGTCAAACTTCTGCAAAGCTCCAACTTCGCTCGCTGACATACCTCCGGCAACACAGTCATTTTCTGCAGCAACAAAATACGACACAAAACATTCCGGCAGTTGCTTCCTAAATTCCTCATAGACAATCTGTTCACCGTGAAACACGGCAGCGGCTTTCAGGCTTCCCGACGCAATCGTGCGTTCCAATAGGCGAAAATCAAATGCGGAATTTCCGACGCCCAAAATACTGCTCAGTCCCCCTGACTGAAGATAGTGGTTTTCGAAAAACACGGCCCCTGCCGTCAGCCGATTCATCGTATCACTCAGGCTTGTTTGTGCCTGCGAAAACGCGAAATCCGGAAGTTGATTGAATGTCAGTAGGCGAATTTGTTGCAATCCAGAAGACATCATATTTCCCGTCACAGCGGAATTCGATTGAAGGACACGCTGCAGACAGCTCAGAAACAAAAAATCAATCAGCTTCCCAATTCTTCAGGAAGCCTGAAAGTCGAACGTATTTACTCAGCTAACATTGTACTTAGCCGCACCAATTCAGGCGTCAATGTTGCAGCAATGTGCTCCAGCTCGCCACGTTCATCTGTATCACACGTCTTTAAAGTGGGGCGAAGCTGCTGCCAAATAACCACCGCCTGATCACACTGCTGGCTATGCTTCGGACTTCTGCGACGTGATGCCAATGACTGCTCAAGACCGTGAAAAGCTGCAACCAGTGATTCCGCCTGGCCCTGCAAAGTCTGGTCAGCAGCTCCGGAACGGCGCTGCCAGCGCTTGATAACGTCCAACAAACGCTCCGCATGATTTTCAAGTGTCGAAGCGTTACTGACCAGCAATTCCTGGTCATACTCAACCGTTACCCCCAGCGTTTGTTTTAACGAAGTCATACTGGATGAAATACCGCGTAGTCCGACCATAATCGCCGGATCTTTGACTGGACCGGTGTAGTACAAAAACTGCTTCCATGCATCATCCGCAAACACCCACGCCTCGCCAATTGACTGTGAACTTTCATCTCGATGTACAAGGTCATCAAGATTCTGCAGAGTGCCCAGGACAGCATCAGCAGTCGCCGGAATCGCCGGACCGTCCGGCAACGATATCAGATGCTCCAGCGTTATTCGCCGACAGAGTTCCTGCATGTCATGATCAATCGAATGTACAAGATTCAACACCTGATTCTTGTCAATTCCCAGTTCAATACGAAGCAACTGATGTATCGTTCGGTTGGTGTCCTGGATGCGTCTAACGGTACGAGCGATCCCGGGCCCCGAATAGCCGCTTAGTCGACCTTCGATTCTGCCCCAGTCGGTGTACAGACTGCGATATTCGGAAACCACCGCCGAATACGCGGTTCCCCGCGAAACCAATGCCGCAAAGTATTCCACCCTTTGGCCAAACTGCCCCATTTCTCGCACAAGTTCGTGATGAGCTGCACCTGGCTGAGGCCGGTCCTGTACGTCATCAGTGATGTCGCGAACATAAGTAGTCAATGTGTACACAGCACGAGTCAGGTCCTGGCTGTTGAACTGCTCCTGAAGTCCCAACAGTGAACAATACTGAGAATCCAAAGCCGCAATACGCTGCATGCAGGATTTCGCCTGAGGACTAACCGAGCGGCGGTGTTCGAGCTGATGCGACAACACAGACCATTCGCTGTTTAAGTTGCGAAAGTCATCCATAACCAGCAGATGATTGTGCACAGCGGTTGAACGCTGACTTAGCGCAGTTGCCGCAGCCTGCACGCGAATTACGTCCGGCAGCATACGACGAACTTCCACGTTTCGATGCGAATCTGTTTGAAGCAAGGCCGAAAGTGTCGCCATTTCCTGAGAAAAACCGGCCGCTATCACACGCAGTTGCTGCATCTGCGGTGTGACTTGCGGATGCCCCGGAACTCCCCGACCATTGGGCGGACGCAACGAATTTGGCGGCGGAGCCACTTCAGAACGTCGCTGCGACTTCTGTAGCTGAGATTCAATCAACGCTCGCAGCAATCCCTTCGCAACGTCTTCGCCGCTCTGAGCGTAACACGCCGTGGAAAAACTCTGCGCAAACACACCTGTCACAACTGCAATCGCGACGATTCGTGTTAGCACTGAAAAAACGCTGTTAGCCGGCATGACGGTACTCCTGTGTCCCAAAACCAGAACACGCAGGATACCTCGTTAGGCACAAATTGTCACTACTCCGAATCTGCTGATTCACGCCGCGCCGGTTTTCAAATATCTGACAGCGATCGCACTACAAGCACGCCGCGCCAGCAAGTGATTCCCCAGCGATTCCCGGAACACTGACGGCGCGGCGTGCTTGTAATCTAACCAGCTTAAAAGCGTGTCACGAGCCTGTCCAGACACGCGATCAAACGATGCACTACAAACTGCTCGTTCAATACCCCGCCGCCATTCCATCTTTCCGAGACTCTGACGCTCCGAAATATATATCCCGCTCCGCGTCGTAGCGAATTCCCTGATAGCCGCCGAAATTCCCCGGCGCTGGTTTTAGCTTGTGCCCACGAGCTTCCAACTGCTCACGCACTTTTTCTCCAAACCCGGATTCCAATGCCAGCGTACCGCCGTCTGTCATCTGTTCGCCAGTTGGCTGCGAAGAACCCTGATGCAGAATTCTAGGAGCATCGCCCGCTTCCTGGCTGTTCATTCCGAAGTCGATTATGTTCGTAACGATCTGCACGTGGCCCTGTGGCTGAGTCGCGCCGCCCATCACACCAAAACTCAGAAACGGTTTGCCGTCCTTCGTCACAAACGCCGGAATGATCGTATGAAACGGCCGCTTCTTCGGCGCATACGTATTGAATCGGCCTGCTGTCAAATCAAACAGTTGACCACGATCCTGCAGACAGAAGCCCAATCCATCAGGACACATCCCACTACCGAAACCGCGATAATTGCTTTGAATCAGCGACACCATGTTTCGATCGCCGTCAGCAACGGTCAGATAAATTGTATCACCTTCCTGCAATGCATGAGGCAGCGTAATCGGGTACTGCAAGGCCGCCTTTGCATCATTAATCAATGCTCGACGCTCTACCGCGTACTGCTTGGAAACCAACCGCTGCACAGGCACATCGGCAAACGCCATGTCGGCGTAAAGTCGAGCTCTATCTTCAAAAGCCAGCTTCTTGGCTTCCGTAAACCAATGAATATGATCCGCGCTGCCGAAACCTGCCTGTTTCAAATCGTATGCTTCCAGCAGATTTAACATCTGCAGCGCTGCAATGCCCTGCCCGTTCGGAGGCAGTTCCCAGACTTCATATCCACGATAGTTCGTGGACACCGGATCAACCCATTCCGACGTATGCACAGCAAGATCTTCGTACTGCAGAAAGCCGCCGTTCTGCTGCATGAATGTTGCAATCGTCCTAGCAATTTCGCCTCTGTAAAATTCGTCACGTCCACCGTTGGCAATACGTTGCAAAGTGCGAGCCAGCATCGGATTGCGAAACACATCGCCGGTCTGCGGACCTTTTCCATCAGGGAAAAACGTCTCCATGAAGCCGGGATATTTTTCGAACGTTGTCCTGCTGCCGCGCCAGCCCGATGCAATCACTTCCGAAACAGGAAAGCCTTCTTCAGCATATTGAATTGCCGGAGCCAGCAGTTCCTTCATAGGCAGGCGACCAAACTTCGCATGCAGCTCAAACCATCCGTCAACGCAGCCCGGAACGGTAACCGGCAGCGGCCCGAACGGCGGAATGGCCGTCAGTTCACGCTTGCGAAATTCGTCCAACGTCAGACTCGCCGGTGATCGCCCGCTGGCGTTCAATCCGTGGAGCGTCAATGTCTTCGCATCCCAAACGATGGCAAACAAGTCGCCGCCGATCCCATTACCGGTGGGTTCCATCAGCCCAATCGCAGCGTTGGCCGCGATTGCCGCGTCGACGGCCGAACCGCCTTTTTTAAGCACGTCAATCGCAACCTGAGTCGCCAACGGCTGACTGGTCGCCGCCATTCCATGCCTGGCAATCACTTCAGATCGAGTGGCAAAATCGTGCCCCGTCGGGCGATCACTTCCAGTACACGGCAACACCACAGCAAGGCAAATAAACGCCACACGTGCAAAGGAACGCATCAGAAAACTCCCCGTCAAAGCGAACAAACGCTACTCGGCGATAATTGCTGCAAATTTCGTTTCAGCCTCAGCGGTCGCTTTCGCAATCACGTCAGCAACGTTCACCGTCGAAAACCCCTGCCGTTTACTTTCATCAGCCGCCTCCATAAACGCATAGATATCGGTGGTCTCAGCATGACTTACCGGCGGGTTGCCATCCTTGAAGAACTTCACAATTTCCACCACCAACGGAGCGTACCCATCATAAGCTCCCACTGGCGCAACGCCTTTGGTTCCGAACGCCGTACCACCATAACCACCCTTGCCTGTTCGAATGCCGCGAAACGTGCCAATGCGTCCGTCAGCCCATGTTGCAGTCACCTGCTCGAAGTCGTTGGTGTTAGTTCTCACGACAGTCTGCACACCGGCCCCCATCACAGTGAACAAACTTTCGACTCCGTGAATGCCGTACCAAAACAGATCCGGATGAGTCGCCTCTAACGCACATGGCGAAAACGTATCACAGCCAGTTACTTCACCGATAGAACCATTTCTTACCGCCTGAGTACTCGTACCAAACCTCAGAGACGAAGATGAAAACACGGGAACCTTATAGTGTTCCGCCAGTTTAAAAACCACGATGCAATCCGTCAGAGACCCCGCGATTGGCTTGTCAATAAAACAAGGCTTGCCAGCTTTCAACACGGGAATAATTTGTTCCAGATGAGGTCGACCGTCATTCGTTTCCAACAACACGGCATCCACCTGAGCAACCATCGCTTCCAAGTCAGTTGCGATTTCCACCCCCATCTTTTTAATATCTTCCGTGTACTTTGGAACTCGCGACACACTGCTTTCGATATCCGGTGAGCCTTTCGGATACACCAAAACAACCCGACACCCCGGGATATGCTTCGGGTCGTCAGGAGTGTTCAGGATCTTCGTAAACGCCAGACAATGCGACGTGTCCAGCCCAATCATCCCTATGCGCAGCTCTTTAGCGTCATCAGCAGCAAACACCCCAGCGGGTGGCACTGCAAAGATCAGCCAGAATAAGACCAGCGGACAAATCGATTTGAGTTTAAACATTGAAACAGCTATCCCCTGGAGAAACATGAGTTATCGAATTGAAGTAACAAAGAATCTGCACTACTCCGGCAATTCATTTCCCTGAGTTTCCTTCGCCAGCAACGTCACCACAATTCCCACACCAAACAGAGGAATCATATATGTCGAAGAAACATTCGGAGTCCACTTCAGCAGCCCGGACATCAAAATCACTGCCGCAGACCCAATGCGGCCAGCGTTAAAGCAAAAACCAGTGCCGGTGCCTCTTAGTCGAGTCGGAAACAACTCTGGAAAATAGACTGCGTAACCAGCGTGCATGCCGAGCGTCAGGAAGCCAAAGACTGGTAGAAACAAGATTAAAACGTTTCGCGAGTAGTCACCTGGACCAAGCACATAAAACAGAAGAATCGCTGATATCAGGCCACCTGTGTGATAAAACACAAACGCTCCTTTGCGTCCGATGATGTTGGAAATCGAACCAAACAAAACCAGCCCCAGCCCGCCACCAAGCACCATCGTCAGAAACATGCCGATCATTTCTTCCTGCTTGATCGTGTCCTTGCCCGCCTTCAAAGCGGCTGAGCGTTGCCCCTTCTGTTCATCTGTCGCCGACTTCCAATCCAAATCGGCCAGGCCAGCCGTCTGCAGCACCTGCTGTTCTGCTCGACGCTTTAATGTGTCCTTGCCAAAAATATGACAGCCCCAGAATGTCGTCAGGCCGATCGTTGCCAGAGACACTCCGACAACGGTGCTCCTTAGAAAGGCTGGCGAAAACAGGCTTGCCAAAGAACCCGTCTTCTGAGTCGCATCTTTTTTTTCCCGTTCGCGAGCCTGAATCCACTGATCGGGTTCTCGCAGTTTCCAGCGAATAAACACCGTCAACAGGGCGGGCACAACGCCGATCATAAATCCGAGTCGCCACGTGTTCTCACCCAGAATCTGTTTACTGATAACGAAGTAACCAACAGCAACCGCCATTAGAGTTCCAAACACGCTGGACGCATGAAAAATGGAACTCATCACCGGCCGCGATCTCTTCGGCATCACTTCCGCCACCATCGCGCTGGCAACCGCCCATTCGCCACCGACTCCCATCGCCACCAGAAACCGCAAGACCACCATCTGCCACGGAGCATTCGCGAACGCCGTGATGCAGGTGAAGACAGAATAGAACAGAATCGTATAGATCATGGTTTTCGAACGACCGATCCTGTCACTCAGCATGCCGAATAGAATGCCGCCGAATGCTCCGCCCAGCAGAAATGAAGCCAGAGCATAATTGTTCCACGAAGCAATCACCTTTTGAGTCGCTTCGTCAATCTGTGCAGAACTGGTGCCCAGCAACTGAGGCATCGCGTCGTTCATACTGGCAACAAAGATTTGCCCTTCGAAGACGTCAAACACCCAGCCCAGGCTAGCGATCAGCAACACCAACCACTGGTATTGAGAAATACCCTGATTCCATTTCAAATTCGATTCAGAATTTCCCGAAGCAGCAAGGGGAGACTTAAAGGGCGAATCATCACTCATGAGCAGCACGTTTCCCGGAAAGACAGTTTGCATCAGGCCAAAAGTCTAACGAGCAGCACGCCGCGAACCAATCGATCACAACAATGCCGCCGAAGTCCTGTCGGCCAATACTCGTTTGCACGAATCTCCCTTACAATTATAGCTAACAACAAAGCTGCCGTGAAGCCCCGGCGGGCGGTGGCGTAGCGAGTCACAGGACGTGAACACCTCAACCGCCGAAACGCTCAGCCGATTCGCGGCATGGTGAACCATCTCATTTGAAGCGAAACTCGCCAAAAATTCGTCCGAACTGACAGACTAAAACACGGCAAAACCGCCGTCTCTAACCTCTAAGCCGATAAAACAACAGTGTTAGACGTGTCCATCAAGAACATCATTAATGAAGATCACCTGGCCACTGCGAATGGATTCCTGAGCAGCAAGGCACACAGCAATGTTTAGCCGTGCAGACTCTCCGTCATTCAATGGTGTGGCACCTGTTTGGCAGCATTCCAGAAAGTGTGCGAGTTCTGCTTTGATGCCGCGGTCGACTCGGCCGGATGCATCTTTGAAACCAGCTTCGTCATCGGGGTCAGCCACCTGTCGTGACGTGTATTCCTGCGGATCAAATCGATGGTGTTCCAAAAATATGGCCTGATTTCTTGTATCAATCCGACCTCCACTACCGACGATTCCGATTTCGCAGTCGCCGCCGGTCGGAGCAAACAGGCAAATTTCCAAAACGGCTCGGCGACCGCCTTCGTATTCCACAAGCACCTGAGCATTATCCAATAGTTCTCGGTCGGTCAGTACGTCTGTGCCGCCGAAGGCGGATACCCGCAACGGCTTTGCATTGAAGATCCAGTTAAACAAATCGAAGTGGTGACAGTTTTTTTCAAGCAACATGCCGCCCGTCAGTTTCTCACTGGATCGCCAACCGGGACGCATGGGGCCTCGATATTCCCGACACCACATGATGCGTGCATCACCAACATCACCGGCTTCCACCATCGATTTCATTTTCTGATAGAGTCCCTGGTGGCGCATTTCGTGCCCCACCTGCAATACTTTTCCGGCCGACTTTGCAGCGGCAATGATGTCGTCACATTCAGCTATCGTCAGACCCAGAGGCTTCTCACACAACACATGTTTGCCCGCCGCAAATGCCGCCATCGCAGCCTCATGATGTTGATCATTTGTCAAAGCGACAATCACCGCATCAAGTGCATCCAGCTTTAGTACGTCTCGCCAATTTTCGAAACATTGCAGCTGATCACCCACGAGTTCTTTGGCGGCCGCTCTACTTTCAGCACTGCGACTGCTGATGCTCATTACGTTGCATTCGGGCAATCGCAACAGGTTTTTAAGATGAGCTTCTCGGCCAAACCAGCCAGCTCCGAGCAGTCCAATGTTGATTGTCATGTGACACAAACCCTTCCATGTTTCTTTCAAGAACTACTGCTTCGAACAAAGAAAGTGAAAAGCCTAAGCGGCCACCGTCTGCCTAATTCCTAGTGGAACAATGCCGACTGCGGAAATCGCAGGACATCCAATATCTCGACACCGGGTGCCGAATCGTGAGATATCCGGCCACGTCAAGCACCGGCCGCGCTGCCATCGAAATACTTCAATTTCAGCCAATAAACAAATTTAAAAAAGGCGAACTACAGACGACGCAGGCCGTCTTCCTTCAGGGGATTCGGAATTGACTGGTCGATCTCGTCAATTCTTGCCATTGTTTCAGTGTCCAGAATCAGATCTTTCGCCGCCAGACTTTCATCCAACTGCGCAACCGTGGTGGCACCGATGATTGTGGACGCCACAAAGTCGTGCTGGCGGCTCCATGCAACTGCCAGCGCCGTTAGCGTTACTCCAATGTCCGCTGCGATGGGCTTCAGCAGTTCCACCGTGGCGCGACTTCGATCGTTGAGAAATCGTTCCAGCATTTTCTGCTGACGCTCCCCGGCCGATCGATAGTTAGAAAACCTCGCTCCCTCAGGATAGCTATCCGTATATTTTCCAGTGAGAACTCCGCCGCCCAGTGGAGAATATGGCAGCAGGCTCACATTTTCGCGGCGACAAACCTGAGCGAGTTCGCTTTCACAACGACGATTCATGATGCTGAAATTATTTTGCACAGAATCATAACGTGACAAACCATGCTGCTCGGCGGACCACAAACTTTTCATCAGCCCCCAGCACGTTTCGTTGCTGCAACCGGCAACTCGAACCTTGCCCTGCTTGATCAGCATCGTCAGTGCTTCGAGAATATCTTCGTAGCGAGCAAAATGATCAGGCCAATGAGTTTGATACAAATCGATATAGTCAGTCTGCAAACGCTGCAGGCTTCCTTCGACAGCATTCACAATCTGAAATCGGTCCAGCGTTGTTCGTCCATGACGAACGGGCGGCACAAACCAGCCATGACCGGGGCCAGTCACTTTTGTTGCGATAATTACTGATTCGCGAGGCTTCGTCTTCAACCACTTGCCGACAATTTCTTCCGTGACTCCGTACAACTCGGCCGTCGGCGGCACGGGGTAGATTTCTGCGGCGTCATAGAAGTCAATGCCCGCATCAAACGCGCGGTCCATGATCCCGAAGGACAGGTTTTCGTCGCATTGAGATCCAAATGTCATGGTCCCCATGCAAATATCGGTAACCGTAATTCCACTACTTCCAAGTCTGCGACGTTCCATTTTCTCTCACTCATTTCCCAATGAGGCTAAGCCTCAACCGAATCGAATTACTGTTCTAAAAATAACCCCAACACAACCACAAAGTCCTGCCGCAACGGAATCGGCGCGCGACGTGCCGGCATCGGGCCAGCGTGTCGGACCAGCGTGTCGGCGAACCAAGCTGCAAGGATAGGACATCAGGCCCGATTTGAAAACGCAGGCGCGAAGAACAACCGCTGCCTGAATGTTTACCGCCCACAGTCAGATTGTCGCAACGCCAAATCATCCTCGTTTTCCTAACTGTCCTCAAAATGCTGCAAGCAAATGGTGGGATCGCCGATCAAGCCTAGATAACATATTTTAACCTGCACGATTGCCCTCCGCCCCAATGGCAGCCCTTATGTTATTCATCCGTTGTAAACGCCGTACGTTCCTGAAGGCCGCCGGAATCACAATTGCCTTGCCGGCACTGGAATCGATGCCCCGTGTTCAAGGCGCTGACCGGTCCTCAACTGTGCCCAAGCGCATGGTGTGCGTCGGCAACGAATTCGGCATGAACCCGGAATCGTTCTGGCCACAAAACGAAGGTCGCGATTACGAACTAACACCGTTACTAAATCCGCTGAAAGAATACCGCAACGACTTCACGCTGTTTTCACATCTGGACCATGGCCTGAAAGGCGGACACTTCGCCATCCACGGTTTTCTGACCGGCGTCAAAGCGACTGATGGCAGAAACATGGAAGAAGGTGGCATCAGTCTGGACCAGAAGGCAGCTGAATACGTCGGAGCTCAAACCCGATTCCCATCGATGGCCATCGGCTCAGACAGTGGAATTCACGGCGGCTGCCAAATGAGCTGGACCCGAACCGGCACGCGGGTTCCACCGATTCCCGGGCCGCGAGAATTATTTCGTCAGCTATTTTTGGAGAATTCAAAGGAGGCTAAGAAACAGGCGACAGAACGGGTTGAGCTGCAGGCATCAATTCTGGATTCTGTGCTTGATGATGCCAAATCACTGAAACGTTCTCTCAACAAAGTTGATGGCCATAAGCTGGAAGAATACTTTTCATCGGTTCGCGACGTGGAACGAAAGTTGAACCTGAATCGACTGTGGCAACAGGTTCCGAAGCCTGAAGTATCCATGGAAGAACCGGTCAACCTTGGACTCGTAAAAGACATGCCAATTATATATGACCTGATCGCTTTGGCATTGCAAACCGATTCAACCCGTGTGGCCACTCTGGAGATCGGCCACAGTTTTGCAGTCCGCGATCTCGGAATTAAACAAGGCTATCACGCTCTTTCGCATCACGGCAAAGTCAAATCCAACATTGAATTACTCGTGCAGATTGAAATGTATCAGATCGAGCAATTAGCACGTTTCATTGAGAAGCTAAAGTCCATCAAAGAACCAAACACCGACGGCAGCCTGCTGGATCAAACCATGGTTCTACACGGCAGCGGAATGGGCAATGCGAATTCTCACACAAACAGTGACCTGCCAATCATTCTGGCAGGCGGCGGCTTTAAGCACGGTGAACACAAGCGCTACCCGGCCGAAGGGCGTACTCGCGTTCCACTGACCAACCTGTTTGTGTCGATGTTGCAGCGTTTTGGCGTCGAGACCGACCAGTTCAGCACCAGCACTGGCACGCTGACCGGGTTAAGCTAGCCATGCATAAAGCGCAAACGACAAACGCCGATACTTTGGGAAGCCAAACGGTAAACGCAACGAACAACACGGGTATTTTTCACAACGTGCATTCAGGGCGTCTGCTGGCGTTATACATTTTCGTTTCGACTGTGGGCTTTTTTACTGCGTGCATTCCAGCAGCGGGTCGTGTATCGGCCGCTGATCCTTCGTTCGACACCAACGTCGCGCCGTTTTTGAAACAGCATTGCGTTGGCTGCCATGGCGACAAAAAGCAGAATGGCGAACGCCGATTCGACACCCTCCAGGGTACGATCGGCAGTGATGCCGAACTTGCGGACTTCCAGGACATTCTGGACCAGCTTAATCTTGGAGAAATGCCGCCAGCTAACGAAGTTCAACCAACGGATAACAAACGTCGCGAAGTCATCTCGTGGCTGACTAAAAACATTTCACACTTCCACGACACTCACAAAAACAAGCACGGCGAATCAATTCTGCGGCGGTTGAATGCCAGAGAATATCGCAACACCATTCGCGATCTGTTTCGACTGCAGACCACCCTGTTCGATCCAACGAAAGGCTTTCCTCGCGATCAATCGATCGAACACCTGGACAACGTCGGCGAAACTCTGGTCACATCCGGCTATCTGCTGCAGCAATACCTGCTTGCGGCAGAAGCGGTTGTTAAGAAAGCCATCTATCCGTTAGCGCAGCCGAAAGCTCAAACGTGGATTTTCCGAGACGGCTTCGATCAGCAGCCGGAAATCGATCAGGTCCACCGGAAGACAAATCAGTTCGCCCACATGACTTTGTACGACGTTGCCGGCGCTGACAAGCCGGAAGGCGCATATGGTCCAATCCATGCGTTCAGGACGGGCGTTCCGTTCGATGGCATCTATGAAATCCGAATCAAGGCGGAAGCAGTAAATCGCCTGCATCCCTATGACGAAGCGTTCGTCGGCACAGACAAAAATGAACCACTAAGACTGGGAATCGTCCCGGGTGACCAAACTGTTGGGCCGCTGCATTTGTCTCAGCCAATCGAACCGCTTCTTGCTGAAGTTGATCTTGCAGACGAAGTGAAATGGTACACCGTTCGAGTCTGGCTTAATGCTGGCTACACGCCACGATTCACGTTTCGCAACGGCCTCATGGATGCTAGAAATCTGTGGGGGAACCTTGTAAAAAAGTACGCCGACCAGTTTCCAAAACCTGTTCGGCCGAGCATTGTAGAACATCGTTTTAACGCCATTAAATTTGGTAAGCTGCCGCAGATTCATATTCACGAGATCGCAGTCGAAGGACCTTTCTTCGACGAATGGCCCACTAAATCGCAAAAAGCCGTATTCGGGAGTGATGCCGAAGAAATTCTGCAGTCGCAACAAATCACAACGCAGCAAATGCGAAGCCACCTAAACGTGTTTGCGGCACGGGCATTCCGGCGGCCTGTTGCAGACGACGAGATTGACCGCGTAATAACTGTCATTCAACGTCAGCAGGCAGCCGGGCGCAGTTCTCTCGAAGCCTATGCGGATGGCCTCAAAGCAATTCTCTGTTCGCCCGCGTTTCTGTACCTTGAACAACCGTCGAATGAAGGCCTGTCGGCATCTGCGCTGGCATCACGATTAGCTTACTTTTTATGGGCGTCGATGCCGGATAATGAATTGCTGCAGCTTGCCGGAGTCAACACCGGAGCTGCAAACAACAGCCCAACGCTAAGCCCAACACTGGCCGACCTGACAACTTTCCGACAGCAGGTTACCCGCATGCTTGCCGACGAAAAGTCGGATGCGTTGATCGATGGCTTTCTGGGCAGTTGGCTCACGCTGCGAGAACTCGGATCACAGCCACCGGATCGCGACCAGTTCAAAGCTTATTATCGTTTTGATCTGGGTTCGGCGATGCTGGAAGAAACCCGTCTGTTTACACGACACCTGATCGACAAGAACCTTAGCATCGACAACTTTCTGGATTCCAATTTCACGTTCGTCAACAAAACGCTCGCTAAGCACTACGAAATCGACGTACCGGCTGGCAGTGGGTTTCAGAAAGTAACGATCACCGATCCTCGTCGAGGCGGATTGCTGGGACAGGCAAGTGTTTTGACTGTCACGGCCAACGGCATCGACACATCACCCGTTATTCGCGGCGTCTGGCTGCTGGAGAACATGCTGGGCACACCGCCCTCCCCTCCTCCTCCAGACGTCGAACTGCTTGATCCAGATGTGCGTGGAGCAAAAACGATTCGCGAGCAGCTCGAAAAGCATCGCATCATAGCCAGCTGCAACGATTGCCATCGCAGGATTGATCCAATGGGGTTTGCATTGGAAAACTTCAATCCAATCGGGCAGTGGCGAACAACGTATAGCAAAAAATTAACGATAGACGCTTCGGGACAGCTTTCGAATGGCGAAGCCTACGACGACATTGTGGGCTTCAAAAAAATAATGCTGAGCCAGCGGGAACTCTTTACGCGGGCACTCACAACCAAACTGCTGGCCTATGCTCTGGGACGAACGATCGAAGCCGCTGATCGCCCAGCAGTCGATCACATAACGCGTCAACTGGATCAGCGTGGCAATGGCATGCAGGACCTGATCAGACTGATCACAGAAAACAATGTTTTCCTCGACAAACCAGAACAAACGGCATCAGGTTTCAACGAAGCTTCGCCAAGTGAACCTGATGCAAGTCACCCCAAGCCAAACGACTGAATGCGTGCGTCCTACGATGCGATCGGATCGCCATTGTACAACTGCATCGGCCGATCCTGAAGATCGAACCACTGAGCGTCTTTCGCAAGCCCCAATGCTGAATACATCGTGGCTGCCAGGTTTTCAGAAGACTTCCGATTGTCGGTGGGCTGACCTCCGTGACTGTCGGTTTGGCCGATGATTTTCCCGTCGCCAAAACCGCAACCGGCAAGCATTACCGACTGCACCGCTCCATTATGATCTCGTCCTGGCAAGGCATAAGCCGCGGGGAGTCCAAAAACTTTCGGCGTGCGGCCAAATTCACCCGCCATTACAACAAGGGTCGAATCCAACAGACCGCGTTCTGACAGATCGTCCAGCAATGCCGACACAGCACGGTCCATCGGAGGCAGCAGGTAGTCCTTAAGATTTGGAAACGCATTTCCGTGCGTATCCCAGGTTTCGTTATTACCAAGATTCACCTGAACAAACCCGACTCCAGCTTCAGAAAGCCTCCTCGCCAGCATCAACGACCAGCCAAACGTGTTGCGGCCGTATTGATCCAGCGTCTTTGAATCGGCATTATGAATATCAAACAGTCGACTCAGGCGCCCGTCACCCAGCATGGAAATTGCCCGATCGTGGTATCGTGAAAATGGTTCTGTTTCTTCCAGCTTCTGAAGAGCTCGATCGTTCTGTTCAATCAGATTCAGCAACTGTAGGCGATCACCAAAATGAGCCGCAGACAGCCCATCTGCCAGAGTCAGACCAGGCGTCCGAAAATGCAAATCATTGCTCGCCTCTTTGCCTCGCTGATGATGAAATTCGAATTCCGGCCAGGCACCATAACTCTTCGCGTTAAATCGGCTTGATGCCAAAATCCACGGATCCGACTGCTTACCCATCACTCCTGCAAACTGTCCGGGGATAACTCGCCCCGATCGATGAATCAATTTTTCAGGAAGAACAATCGAAGACGGAAGCCCGTTGCGTTCCGGCAGAAGCGCCCCCATTAGCGCGGCAATCGATGGATGATCGGTAGGTTTCGGTAACGAAGGATTAAAACCCGTCGGCAGATCCGTCCGCCCCGTCAGCATTACCATATGTCCCTGGGAATGTTCGTTGTACGGATGGCTCAGACTCCGAACAACACCCCACTTGTCACTGCGAGCAGCCAGCATCGGCAGGTGTTCGCATACCTGAAGCCCCGGCGTTTGCGTCGCAATGGGTGCAAATTCACCGCGAATGTCACTGGGAGCTTCAGGCTTGGGATCAAACGTATCCTGCTGCGCCAAACCGCCAGACAGAAAGATATAGATCACTGAACGAGGCTTCGCAGTCTTCGCTGGGCTGGCACGCACAAACGGCTGAGTGGCCAAGGCGGCCGACGTTCCCGCAAGCCAAGTCCGGCGACTTAAACGACCCGCGTGATTTCGACAAGGCTGGCACGACTGGCTCATTTCCAATCTCCCGGTATTTTGACTCTTGCAAAAGCTTCTGGTCCGCCCACTCTAGCGGAAATCCGAAGGAAGCGGCATCAATTTAATTCATTGAGCTCAATGTTTGGTCGTGATCGAAGACGACAGATACGAATTTGCGATCTCACAATTCGGGCACAATCGATCACCGCAGGCACTCTCGCGGAGTAAAAGTCGCACGATCAAGGTCCAAAACATGTACAGGTCATCACGGTCCGCAATAAGTAGGTGAACGGAAGCCGGTCTTTACACAGATCGAGTCATCACTATCCTTAAAGCCGATTTGACATAGCGGACTGGTTGTTCGTGAGCCAAACTGGGGCTAAAACTGCCGCTGTGTATTGGCAAATACTACGAAGAAGATGCAGATTCGCGACTGCAGCGGACCTCAATTCTGGAAATCATGTGCCGTAAGACACTCTAATTTCCATCTTCCCCGTAAACGCAGAAAAATAACACAACAAGGTATATGATTCCGACATCGTGACACGATCCCAACGTTGTTCAACACAAGGGCCGGATCGAAAGAGCCATCTATTGTTTCGGGTAGGTAGATGCGAATTACCTTAGCCGAGTAGCAAAAATTGAGGAAAAGAACATTGGCTGCGGCGGAGAGAGATCGAAGAAGAAAACGTCAGTCGACGTCAAAGTTTGGAAACTCTGAACTGGCTGATCTGTCCGACGACGAACTGCTTGATCTGCGATTCTGTGACCTTGGCCTTACAATAGCCGGTACACCCCTGGAACTTCGCATCGAACAACTTGATCGCGAACTTGAGGCTAAGAAGATCGACTTTCGCCCACACTTCTGGCTGTCCGAAGAATGGTTTACTCCAGACGGCATCCCCGGCGTCGCTATTCCCTTTTATCTAGCCGATAGCCGCCTGATGAAACTGGAAGAACAACAGATGCTGGAAGTCGAAGGCGGCACGCTGGATTGGTGTATGAGAATCCTGCGACACGAAACTGGCCATGCCATCGACAATGCGTATCGTCTCCGCCGACGTCGCTGTTACCGCGAAACTTTCGGCAACGTGTCGGCCCCATATCCGGATGCCTATACACCCAAACCATACAGTCGAAGCTACGTCATTAACATCGACCTATGGTACGCTCAAAGTCATCCAGTCGAAGACTTCGCGGAAACGTTTGCCGTATGGCTGAAACCCAGATCGCGCTGGCGACAAACGTACAAACACTGGCCCGCTTTGAAAAAGCTGGAATTCGTCGACGAGATTATCCGAACCGTCCGTAACGAACGTCCCGTCGTAAGATCCAAACGCCACGAAGAACCGCTTCGCGTAATCCGAACCACGCTGAGAGAACATTACCGACGAAAACGAGACCACTACGGATTTGAAGAAACCGAATGCTATGACCACGAACTGCTGCGGTTGTTCAGTCCTGAACCAAAAGACAAACAAGCTCCCTCCGCGGCAACATTCCTTCGCCAGGCCAGCAAACGCCTGCGACGAGACGTTTCAGAATGGACAGGACAGTTTCAGTACACCATTGACCAGGTGCTTCGTGAAATGATTGCTCGATGTCAACAACTGGATCTTCGTATTGACCGTGACACTAACGAAGTCGAACGTGATGCCCTAATCGTCCTGACAATGCACACGATGAACCATATTCAGGACGAAGCTCATAAGGTCGCATTATGAGAAAACTTCGAGTCGCGGCACTCATCCGTGACGGACTTATCCCGCCGGAAACAGCAACATCTTATGATGTCGATAATCCGCCCGACTGGAAAATGGAATTTGACATCATAGCAACGCTGCAGGACCTTGGTCACGAAGTGCGGCCGATTGGCCTGTATGACGACCTGACTCCGGTTAGAAACAGTATTCTGGAGTGGAAGCCACATATCGCATTCATGATGCTGGAAGAATTCCACGGCGTGACTCAATACGACCATGCCATCGTCAGCTACCTTGAATTGATGAAACAACGCTACACAGGATGCAACGCCCGCGGGCTAATGCTAAGTCAGGACAAAGCGCTCAGCAAAAAAATCCTTAACTACCACCGCATCCCAACACCGCGTTTCAGTGTCTTTCGACGCAAACGAAAAATCCGCCCTCCTGCCAGAATGCAGTACCCAGTCTTGGTGAAGTCAGCCACGGCAGACGCTTCGTTTGGAATTTCTCAAAACTCAATCGTCACAAACGATGACTCACTGATTGAACGTGTAAATTTTATTCACGAAAGCGTTGGCACAGACGCACTTGTCGAGGAATACATCGAGGGGCGTGAACTTTACGTCGGCGTCATTGGAAACACGCGACTTGAAGCATTTCCGGTCTGGGAGATGCTGTTCAAGAACATGCCCGACGACGTCGCCCATATTGCCACCGCCCGAGTAAAATGGAACACGCGATATCAAAAAAAACATGGCATTGAAACGGCCGCGGCACCAGATCTGACAACGGAACAAACAGAACGCATCCAAAATATATGCAAACGCGTATACCGAGCTCTCAAAATGAGCGGATACGGACGTATCGACCTGCGAATGAAACCTGATGGACGGGCTTACGTTATCGAGGCCAACGCCAACCCAAATCTTGAATACGGTGAAGACTTTGCCGAATCCGCCCACTCAACCAGACTCGAATATCCACAACTGTTGCAACGAATTCTGAACCTGGCACTTTCCTACAATGCAGCCTGGCAGCAGTAATACGCATGAAAAATTCAGAACGTGCACCCATCGATGCAGCCATCAAGCAAACAGACCCACAAATTGCTGACAAAGCCAAGAACATCCTGGCTGAAAACTCGGGCTCAAGACCGCAATAAAAATCGTGGATAAATGCAGCGGCCCTTCACGCGTAACAGTTCGCAGTAAAAACCCGGAACTATTACGGCAGTCGATCCAATGCTTGTCAGCCTCCCCCAGTAAACATCCCTGAAAACTACAGAATCAATCTCAAACAACTTCGCTACCGGGAACGCCGCCCAAGCGGTTCAACTTCAGCGCATAAAAAAAACGGCTACCAAAGCGCGAGCTCTGATAACCGTTCCGTTTTAGACAAGATTGAGATTGTGTGTTTGCAAGTTCCAGCAGATGCAATCAACCAGCAAGCTGATCAATAGCACCACGAACACTGTGGTTAATTATGGA
>Ga0209390_10000769_pt1 | contig 63803 bp, 51 predicted proteins | sample BON01_FD_187212 | JGI IMG/M metagenome (GOLD analysis project Ga0209390, IMG submission 187212) | Freshwater microbial communities from Lake Bonney liftoff mats and glacier meltwater in Antarctica - BON-01 (SPAdes) (version 2) | ecosystem: Environmental > Aquatic > Freshwater > Ice > Glacier...
AAAAACAATCAGAACCTCCTCCAAAATCAATACAAGGGGTTCTGTTTTGAAAAAGTGTCATCTTCTTCCTGAAAGTCAATAGAATCAACCTACGATTTCGATTTTTAAATTATTTAGGACGCTATTGATCCAAAAGTAATTATTTGCTGAAACTAGCTAAAATCGACAAAAAAAAAGTAACTCCCACTATTTTTACGTATTTTAACCTATTCCTTGTTAAGACAAGTAAAAAAAACTATTCAATTATGAAAATTCAAAACCTGAGTCAGAAATTAATTAGTGCTCATCTTGTTTCAGGCAAGATGTATCCCGGAAACGAAATTGCATTAAAAATCGATCAAGTATTGTTGCAAGATGCCACTGGAACTTTAGTAATGCTCGAATTAGAAGCGTTTAATCTAAAAAATATTAAAGCAGAGATAGCAGTTCAATACGTGGACCACAATCTACTTCAAACAGATTATAAGAACATGGATGATCATCTCTTTCTTCAGTCAGCAGCTGCCCGCTTTGGATTTTGGTTCAGCAGGTCCGGTAACGGAATTAGCCATGTTGTGCATATGGAACGTTTTGGGAAACCAGGAAAAACCTTATTGGGATCCGACAGCCATACTCCTGCAGGCGGCGGCATTGGAATGCTTGCTATGGGAACCGGTGGTTTGGATGTAGCCCTCGCTTCAGCAGGTGAGCCTTACTATATTAAAATGCCAAAAATTATGGGCATCAAGCTCACTGGAAAGTTGCCGGATTGGATAAGCGCGAAAGATGTTGTTTTAGAAATGCTCCGAAGATACGATGTTACTGGAGGCCGAGGATATATCCTAGAATATTATGGTGAGGGCTTGAAATGCTTGAGTGCTTGGGATCGCCATGTTATAACAAATATGGGCACGGAGTTAGGAGCTACTTCTTCTGTATTTCCTTCAGATGAAATAACTCGCGAATTCCTAAGAAAAGAAGGAAGAGAAGATGACTGGATTAAACTGCAAGCTGACGAAGGCGCAACCTACGATCATTACGAAGAAATAAATTTATCTGAGTTGGAACCTTTAATTGCTCTTCCAAGCAGTCCTGGAAAAGTAGTTCCTGTAAGAGAGGTAAGCGGATTAAAAGTAGCCCAAGTTGTTATAGGTTCTTCTGCCAATCCCGGTCTGCGCGATTTTTGGATTGTATCTCAAATTGTAAAAGGAAATGTGTTGTCTCCGCATATTTCATTCGATGTTAACCCATCTTCTCGTCAAGTCTTGGAGAATTTAATGGAAATGAAAGCTCTTGGTCCATTGGTTGCCGCGGGCGCAAGACTTCACCAGTCTGGTTGTATGGGATGCATTGGTATGGGGCAAGCACCTGCTACCAATACAATTAGTCTTCGCACAATGCCCCGTAATTTCCCTGGACGTTCAGGAACAATCGAAGATCAGGTCTATCTTTGTAGCCCAGAAACCGCAGCTGCAGCTGCAATAATGGGGGAAATTACCGATCCGAGAGAACTTGAAACACTCAGGAATATTTCTTATCCTACATGGAAAGAACCCACAAATATTAAGATAAACAGTAATATGCTAATTGCTCCTAATGGAGATTCTACAGAATTAATTAAAGGGCCGAACATTAAAACACTTCCCGATTTTGAGGAGCTTCCCGATGAAATGGAAATTCCTATTTTGTTGAAAATGAACGATAATATTTCAACCGATGGCATACTAAAAGCAGGTGCCGATGTGTTACCTTTACGTTCAAATATTCCGGAAATAAGCAAATTTGCTTATTATGCCATTGACGAAAGTTTCTATGATCGCGCCATTGAAAATCAAAAAAACTATAAAGGCTTTTGTGTCATAGCGGGAGAAAATTATGCCCAAGGCTCAAGCAGAGAACATGCTGCTTTGGCTCCCAAATATTTGGGGCAAAAGTTTGCTGTCGCTAAATCCTATGCACGTATTGGCTGGCAAAATCTAATCAATTTTGGTATTGTTCCTTTTGAGTTTAAATACCCCAATGATTGGGACAAACTAGAACAAGGGGATATTTTAAGAATAGAAAACATTAGGGCAACCATCAAAAATAATGATTCTATAACTGCCACTGTAATTGGAAAAGAAATAGAAATCCAGCTAGCATTCAACATCAGTAAAAGACAAGTTGATATTATTTTAAAAGGAGGTATTATCAATTATGTAAAGCAAAGATGATTTAAAATTTTATCATTTTTCAGCTTGTATTTTAATAGTAAAATAGTGTCACAAACCTGCTGATAAACTTTATTGTCTTCAATTGCGCGAACATTAAGCAGAAATCTCCTCGCCTAGAGCGCCAACTTTTTGGGCTTGCCTCCTTACCAATATACCAAAGTCACTCTAAAAAAATGAATTTCTTATCTGCGATTTGAGCAACCAACTCGCACCCAATTTATTAAATACTGCTCAACTTATACTCGTTTTTCATAAGAAAGTTATTAACTAACTACCTAATTATTAGGAATTCTCTATCAAAAACTGTAAATTACCTCAACAAACTAAAAAAGTAAAATAATGCAGTATTTATAAATAAATAGAAATTATGAAGTTTAGTAAATTAATGACTATTTCTGCTATCTGCGGAATATTGTTCGCATCATGCGAAAAAGGTGAATTGAGTACAGTTTCACCAGACAAAAACAACGTAGCCAGTTCAGAGGCTATTCTTTTAGGAGTGAATACCGACCAGACTCCAACAAATTTAGATGAGAAAACTCTTGCGCTTATAGCATCTAAACATTTAAGTGCTATCGGAGCGCAACGTTAGACTATGGTTTTGCCAGGAGGCGCAACTCAAGAAGTCATTCGGATGGAAGGTGATATTATTATGACTCCTGATGAATTAAAAAACCTTGCATTTTCTGGTTATGAAAAAACCCAATCAAATCAATACAGCACAAATGCTTTAGTAAGTCCTCAAACAATAACCATCATAGGCTATACGGGAGGAAATCAAGCCTTATCAAGCGCTGAACAAACTGCTTTAAGCTGGGCTGTGGCAAATTACAATAGCTTAAATATAACCATCAATTTCCAGTTGACATTTGGAACAGCTTATCAAAATAAAGATATGGTGGTTTACAACAACTCAGCTTACAATAGTGGTACGGGTGGTTCAGCCGGTTTCCCAAGTGGAGGAAATCCTTATAAATATGTGCAGATTTATGGATTAAGTTCTTACAGTACAAACGTTATCGAACATGTTATAACACATGAAATTGGGCACTCGGTAGGTTTCCGTCACACAGATTACTTTAGCCGCCAAAGTTGCGGTCAAAATACAAATGAAGGCAGTGGCAGTATGGGCGCAAATCATATCCCGGGAACGCCTACAGGTTACGATCCAACCTCCATTATGTTAGCTTGTTTTAGCAGCAACGAAGATGGTGAGTTTAATGGCAATGATATTATTGCATTGAACTATCTATATTAGCAATTAACACATTGTATTCCAACAAGATAAAGATATTCTATTCGGGTACCTTTATCTTGATGGAATTATTGAAGCGACGCATTAATTTGCCTTGTCAAGTTCCAAATCCTTCGAGAACTTTTAAAATTCAGACACTCCCGATAATAGCAGAATAACGACCGACCCAAATTACAAGCAAAAGGGATTTTCCCCTAATAATTGCCATAACAATTTCTGATATTGTGAACTTCTTTTTTCGTGCTATTTATTGGAATATTTAACCAACCTTTTTCTTTGTTTTTCCATATCTACAAACTTTTGTGTTTATCGATAACACATAAAAGGTAAATTAGTACTTTAGCTTCCGAAGGTTTGATTCAAGGAGCAATTAGCCAAATGTCAAGTTGATGTTTTTTCCGGATACAATTCAGAACGAGCGAAAAATTTTAGTGTTAATAAGCAGAGCTGAACCTACCCGAGAAATAAATTTCAATTTAAACTTGCGAGCAGAATTACAAACCTTTTTTATTTAAAGCCAATCATTTTATCTTCTCTTTATGATGCACCAGTCTATTGCGAATCACATACATAGTCACGTCAATGTAACAGAGAGTGATACGCATTTGTTTACTTCTGTTTTGAATGAAATATCTGTTGCGAAAGGACAGTTTTTACTTAAGCCTGGCACAAGTGTGAAGCATGAATATTTTGTTGTAAAAGGCTGCTTAAAAGCTTATTATATAGATGACAAAGGAAATAGGCACATTATTCAATTCGCTGTAGAAAACTGGTGGGTTGGCGACTTTGATGCCTTTTACAAACAAGTGCCTTCAAAATTATACATTGAAGCAATTGAAGATTCTCAATTGTTATTCATCAATTACAATAGTCTTCAAAAAATTTACTCTGAAGCTCCCATTTTTGAACGATACTTCAGGATATTAATCACAAAAGCTTTTATTGCACAACGTAAACGGATTTTATCGACACTAGAGAAACACACACAAGAACGTTATATTGAATTCTGTACATCTTACCCAAATATTGAAGATAGAGTGCCGAATTATGATATTGCAAATTACTTAGGCGTCACCCCAGAAAACTTAAGCAGAGTTAGGAAGCAATTGAAAAATTAAATCTTTCGAATTGACATAGATCAATAACATTGGCGCTTTGGTAATGTAACTTTGTTACCAACTTAGAGGATAATAAAACCTGCAAGTTATAAAACATTCAATACTAACAATTTAAAAGTTAACATTATATGAGCATACAACCTTTATTGACGCCTTACAATAAAAATATTGAGTTAAAAAATAGAGTCGTAATGGCACCTATGACCAGAAGCCGAGCAGATAATGAAGGCAATGTGCCATCGGATGAGTTGCACGGTTTGTATTACGAACAACGAACTTCAGCTGGCTTAATTATTACCGAAGGATCTCAAGTCTCGAAAGCTGCTGTAGGTTATATTAATACGCCTGGTATTTACTCCGATGAACAAGTCGAAGGTTGGAAAGAAGTTACCAAACGTGTGCACGATAAAGGAGGAAAAATCTTCATTCAACTGTGGCATGTCGGACGGATGTCTCATCCCGATTTTCACAATGGAGAATTACCATTATCAGCTTCTGCGATTAATCCAAAAGCTAAATCATTTACGCCTCAAGGATTTAAAGATACCGTTACGCCAAAAGAAATGACCGTTGAAGACATTAAAACTACGGTAAAAGATTTTCAAAATGCAGCCACAAATGCAGTGAAAGCAGGATTTGATGGAGTAGAGATTCATTCTTCTAATGGCTATTTGTTTCATCAGTTTTTTAATGGAACATCTAACGTGAGAACGGATAGTTATGGTGGAAGTATTGAAAATAGAACGCGTTTCTTTTTTGAGGTTCTAGATGCGATAAAAGAGGTTATTCCGCAGGAAAAAATTGGAGCTCGTTTTAATCCATCGTTGAATGGCCCGTTTGGGATGATGATGGATGAAGAAACAATTCCATCATTTGAATACATCCTTAAAAAGTTAAATGATTACAATTTAGCCTATGTTCATCTTTCCGAACCATTTACAGACGTTTCGGAAGTTCCGTATGCTGTGACAGAAATCGCCAAACACTTCCGTCCTTTATATAACGGAACTCTAATAATCAACGCGGCATTCAATCAGGAAAAAGGAAATAAAGTAATCGAAGAAGGTCATGCAGACTTAGTCGCTTTCGGTAAATTATATGTATCCAATCCAGATTTAGCGGAACGTTTTGAAAATAACTTGGCTTTAGCCGAATGGGATGAAGATACGTTCTACACAACACAAGCAAAAGGGTATACAGATTACTCTGAAGCTTCCAAATAAATTAATTTAAAAACGAGATAATATGAAATTTACAAGAAAAGCAAGTGCTGAATGGAAAGGAAGCGGTAAAGATGGACGAGGAAATCTTACCACGGGAAGTAAAGTTCTCGACAGTACAAAATATTCGTTTCACACACGATTTGAAGACGGAGAAAAAGGAACGAATCCTGAAGAATTAATTGGTGCAGCACATGCAGGCTGTTTTGCCATGCAATTGAGCTTCTTATTAAATGAGGCGGATTTTACAGCAACGGCTTTAGATGTGGATGCGACAGTTACTTTTGAAGATGGAGCCATCACAAAAATTGGCTTAAATCTAGTAGGTGATGTGCCCAAGATTGATGCAGAACAATTTCAGCAAATAGCGTATAAAGCCAAAGAAGTTTGTCCTATTTCAAAATTATTGAACACAGAAATCGAATTAAAAGTCACGCTAAAAAACACATAAAAATGATAACCACAACGGTAAAAGCATATGGCGCCAAAGCATCGACAGAAGATTTAAAACCATTAGAAATACAGCGCAGAGCAGTAGGAACCGACGACGTGAAAATCGATATTACGTATTGTGGTGTTTGTCATAGCGACATTCATACCGTAAGAAACGATTGGAAAGGATCAAGTTATCCAGTTGTTCCAGGTCACGAAATTATTGGTCGAGTAGTGGAAGTTGGAAATGGCGTAAATAACTATAAAATAGGAGATTTGGTAGGAGTTGGTTGTTTGGTCGACTCTTGTCAAACCTGTTCATCTTGCGAGCAGGATCTAGAACAATTTTGTGAAAATGGAGCTACATTTACCTACAATAGTGCGGATAAACACATTTTAGGCAAAGAAACATATGGAGGTTATTCAACTTCCGTAGTTGTGGATGAAAAATTTGTGCTTCGCATTCCAGAAAATTTAGACGAAGCAGGAGCAGCTCCATTGTTGTGTGCAGGTGTTACAACTTGGTCGCCCTTAAATCACTGGAAAGTGAAAAAAGGAGATAAAGTAGGTGTTATTGGTTTAGGTGGTTTAGGACATATGGGCGTCAAGTTTGCACATGCCTTAGGCGCGCATGTTGTTATGATTACAACTTCACCAGAAAAAGGAAAAGATGCAAAACGCTTGGGTGCGCATGAAGTTTTAGTTTCTAAAGATGAAACTGAGATGAAAAAACATCAAGCTAGTTTTGATTTTATATTGAACACAATTCCAGTTGGTCATGAGATGAATCCTTATTTGAGCTTACTCAAAATTGATGCAACGATGGTTTTAGTCGGCGCAGTGGCACCTTTAAAACCTTTTCATGGCGGAAATCTAATTATGGGAAGAAAACGAATTGCTGGTTCTTTAATTGGTGGTATCAAAGAAACCCAAGAGATGTTAGATTTTTGCGGAGAGCACAATATTACCAGTGATGTCGAGCTTATAAATATGCAAGATATCAATACAGCTTATGACCGCGTTACAACCAATGATGTTAAATACAGATTTGTAATTGATATGAAGTCACTTAAATAAAATAGGCTTTCAAATAAAGTTAAAAACAGCATCTGAAGAAATTTAGATGCTGTTTTTTTATGATAAAATGACGGGGTTTAATGGTAAATCTACTGCATATGAATACTTTCGAAGCTAATGAATTTCTGTCGATTACATCTGTTCTATTAAATTCATCGCACCAAATCTCTCGAAAACTCAAAAAAGACTGGCACAAAGAAATTGATCAATAACTAAAATTCAATTCATCCTCAAACAAGGGGTTTACTTTTTTATGTGCAAATGTTCAACACAAATTAACTAATCTATAATTTTACTAAACAGTAACGGAAAAATATAGTTGATAATTCATCTGAACTCTTTGTCTTTGTGCGCGTTATTAATTCTTATAAAAGCAGATATATTCTCGGTCAATGAAGCAATAAATTCGCCATTTAAATTACTTAAGAAGATTGAAAAAATAACCATTACGAACAATCCCTGAGTCTAAAATTATAGAGATAATCATGAAAAAAGTTATTCATAAGTTAGATATTGCAAGTATAAAATACATGAAGAGCGCCAGTATTCCTTCAATTCGTATATCATTTGGAGTCATATTTATTTGGTTTGGTATCTTAAAACCTTTAGGGCTTTCTCCAGCCGAGGGCTTATTGAAGTCAACATGAGTATGGCTGTCCTTTGGTTCGCCAGAAAGTTGGTTAATAATTATTAGTTTATGGGAAGTTCTAATTGGTATTTACTTGTTGTATAAAAAAACAACGCGTATAGCGATTGTACTTTTATTATTAGAATTGATTGCAACTTTTATGCCTTTACTATTTCTTCCTGATGTAACTTTTCAGTCGAACAATATTTTACTTCCCGCTTTGGATGGGCAATATATCATAAAAAATTTGATGATTATATCGGCGCCATTAGTACTTGATGGAGAAATTAAGCGACCAAAGAGCAAGGGAACAAATTGAACTGGAATTTCATAAAAAGTCAAAAGACGACTGACTCGAAAAATTTGAGGTTCAGCTTATTTACACGTCAATTTAGCACAAAGCATGAGGCTTGTTTTTCACGATCGAATAACCAATCAAAGCACTCACTAACCGATGTAACGTTATCATTATCCAACAGCTTGTATTTAAAATTATAAATGAACTTCCCCTGCTTTCCTCCGTACTTTCCAATTAAAACATATTATCTTTGATGACAAAAAAGAACTCATTCTTGAAAACAAATTCAGTACACTTTGATGTTATTATTATTGGTGGAGGCTTGGCTGGACTATCGTCGGCTATCCACTTGACAAAAGCTGGTATCGAAGTATTGGTTATAGAAAAGAATATGTATCCTAAGCATAAAGTTTGTGGAGAATATATTTCCAATGAAGTCCTACCCTATCTAGCTTATTTAGAAATCGATGTGTTCCAATTAGGGGCTCAAAAAATTAATAAATTTGAAATATCAACACCTAAAAGCAAACTCATAAAAGCATCCCTACCTCTTGGTGGTTTCGGAATCAGTCGTTATACTTTAGATGAAGCTTTGGCAAAAAAGGCTATTCACGATGGAGCCAGTATTATTGAGGATTCAGTAATCGACATTCAATTTTTAAATGATTATTTTTCTGTTCAAACAAAAGAAAAAACATTTCATTCTCGCATCGTTATTGGCGCTTATGGCAAGCGAGCTTCACTGGATATAAAACTGGACAGGAATTATATAAAACGGAAATCACCATTTTTAGCGGTAAAAACACATGTGAAAGGTGATTTCCCGAATGATGTAGTCGCTCTGCACAACTTTAAAGGTGGTTATTGTGGTGTTTCAAAAGTTGAAAATGACACGATTAATCTTTGCTACATAACCACTTTTGAAGCCTTTAAAAAGTACAAGGATATTGAAGATTTTCAAGAGAAAGTCGTGTTTAAAAATGAGTATTTAAAAACAATTTTTAAACATGCACAACCCGTTTTTCATGCACCGTTGACCATTAGCCAGATTTCATTTGCCAACAAAAACCCAATCGAAAATCACATTATTATGTGCGGAGACACGGCGGGTTTAATTCATCCTTTGTGTGGAAACGGAATGAGTATGGCAATACGAAGTGCACAAATGGCATCTCTCTTAATTATTGACTACCTTCAAGAAAAAATAGAATCACGTTTAGCATTGGAAATTGCTTACCAAAAAGCTTGGAATAAAGAATTTAAAAATCGCTTAAAAGTAGGGCGTATTGTGGCAAAACTGTTCAGCAAAAACCAATTATCTGAAATGTTAATTCCCATTATCAAATATATTCCAAACTTATTGCCAAAAATTGTAAAGTTAACACACGGTAAACCCATGGAAATAAAATGAGCTGGATCATCAACACAAAACAGAGAACAGATGACGTTGAAATAATGGATGATTTTTCCATTGATGGTGACATTTTATATGCTACTTTGGACACCTTAGCAAGCATCAATAAATACCTCGGAGGAAATAGCGTCACGATTAAAGGATTGAAAAAAGTTCTTGTTGGTCATCCGAAAAATGTACCTATTGTTTTGATTGATTTAGGTTGTGGAGGTGGCGATATGCTCAGAAGAATATCCGCGTATGGCAAAAAAGAAGGCTATATCTTCAAACTAATTGGTGTTGACGCGAATAAAGATGCAATCGTTCACGCCAGATATTTATCTAAAAATTATCCCGACATTAGTTTTATGGATTGTGATATTTTTTCAGAAGAATTTAACGACTTGCAATACGACCTGGTTTTATCTACCCTGTTTTTACATCACTTTAAAGAAGACCAAATTATCGAGATCCTTAAAAAGGCGAAAAATAAAGCAAAGCTTGGTATTATCGTGAATGACTTGAATAGGCACCCTCTGGCTTATTTTTTATTCAAATTAGTTTGTTTGACGATAAAAAATAGAATGATTATCGATGACGGATTAACGTCAATTCAACGTGGCTTTAAGCGGGAAGAGCTAGAATCTTTTTCAAAAAATTTACAAGTAAAGCCCATAATTAAATGGAAATGGGCATTCCGATATCAATGGATAATTCAAGATAAATGAGTGTAAAAATACTTTCTGTAGCAAAACAACTTCCTAAATATACGCGATCAACTGCTGATATTTTGCCTTATTTAGAAATCTGGTTATCCGGGCAAGAGGATCGTTTTAAACGCAAAGTCGTCAAGCTATTCGAAAATGCTGGTGTCGACAGGCGTTACTCCATTATGGACGCTGAAGAGGTCTTTTTAAACACTTCATTTGAAGAAAAAAATAATATTTATATCCGCGAAGTCATCGAGCTTGGGGAAAGTGCACTTTTAAAATCCTTAGAAAAAGCAAAGCTGAAGCCACAAGATATAGATTATATTATCACTGTAAGTTGCACCGGTATTATGATTCCGTCGTTGGATGCCTATTTAATAAATCGGCTAAAAATGAAACAGGATATTGTGCGTTTGCCTGTTACCGAAATGGGATGTGCAGCTGGTGTTTCAGGTATTATCTACGCGAAAAATTTCTTAAAAGCAAATCCAAATAAAAGAGCGGCTGTTATTGCTGTAGAATCACCAACATCCACATTCCAATTGGACGATTTTTCGATGGTAAACATTGTAAGTGCTGCAATTTTTGGCGACGGGGCTGCAAGTGTTATCTTATCTTCCTACGAAAATGAAGAAGGTCCTGAAATTTTAGACGAGGCAATGTATCATTTTTATGATGCAGAACATATGATGGGCTTTAAAGTGGTAAATTCCGGCTTGCAAATGATTCTGGATATTACCGTTCCAGAAACAATTGCCGAACATTTTCCAAATATCGTTCACCCTTTCTTGGAAAGAAATGGAATCACTATTCAAGATGTTGACCACCTCATCTTTCATCCTGGAGGAAAAAAAATTGTGCAAACTGTTGAAGAATTATTCGGTTCGCTAGGGAAAAACATAGACGACACCAAAGAAGTTCTTAAACTGTATGGAAATATGAGTAGCGTAACCGTGCTTTATGTTTTAGAACGTTTTATGGATAGAAAATTACCAAAAGGAGAAAAAGGTTTAATGCTTAGTTTCGGCCCAGGGTTTTCAGCACAACGTATTTTATTAGAATGGTAAAGGAATTTGAAAATAAAAATTATTGGGCGCTTGTTTTGGGAGGTTCCAGCGGTCTCGGACTAGCGAGTGCAAAAAAGCTAGCTGCCCACGGCATAAATATCTGTATAATTCATAGAAATCCAAAGTTTCAGGAAGCTGAAATCACACTAGAATTTAATAAAATAAAAGCAGAAGGGATTGAGTTTATTTCCTTTAATCTCGATGCTATAAATCCTGAAAAACGGCAGGAAATAATTTTAATCTTACAAGATCAACTTGGCGAAACAGGAAAAATACGAACCTTGGTGCATAGCATAGCCAAAGGCAATCTAAAACCTATGATTGCTGACAATGCACCTACTTTAAAAAACGATGATTTTATTTTAACCTTGAACGCAATGGCAATTAGCTTATACGATTGGACGAAAGCAATTTTTGAAGCCAATCTATTTGCCAAAGATGGGAGAATCGTCAGCTTTACAAGTGAAGGTAATACCAAAGCATGGAAAAACTATGCCGCCGTATCAGCGGCAAAAGTCACCTTAGAAGCACTTACCAGAAATATCGCTTTGGAATTTGCGCCCTATGGTATTCGTGCAAATTGTATACAGGCAGGTGTTACAAATACGGCTTCTTTAAAAATGATTCCGGGGAACGAAAAAATTAAGGAACATAGCTTACTTCGAAATCCCTTTCATCGGTTAACATCGCCTGAAGATATTGCCAACGTCGTTTATTTATTGAGTAAAGATGAAGCCAGTTGGATTAATGGTAATATTATTCCCGTTGATGGAGGGGAACATATTTCTTAATTCAAAATGAGTTAAACAGCCTATACACCATCGGAATAAAAGAATATACTAACAGTGAAAACGATACATGACTTCAAATCAAATAATAGAACTTTTACCCTATCAGCAACCTTTTCTATTTGTAGATGAATTGACCCAGATTTCTGATGAAGGTATCACAGGAAATTACACTTTTAAACCAAACGAATATTTTTATCAAGGCCATTTTAAAAATAATCCTGTGACTCCGGGTGTAATTCTCACAGAATGTATGGCGCAAATTGGACTTGTTTGCTTAGGAATCCATATCTTAGGAGAAGAAATCTCTACTGGAAATAAGCTTCAAATAGCGTTAACATCAAGTCAAATTGATTTCTTTTTACCTGTTTTCCCTACTGAAAAAGTAACTGTTATTTCAGAAAAAGAAGTATTCCGATTTAACAAACTAAGGTGTAAGGTCAGAATGCTGAACCAAAAGAATGAATTGGTTTGTAGAGGTACTATTTCAGGAATGATAAAACCCACAGAAAATGATGCATAGAGTTGTTGTTACCGGAATGGGCGTCGTTGCACCAAATGGTGTAGGTCTTAACGAATTTACAGACGCCATAAAAAATGGACAGTCAGGAATAAAATATCACCAAAACTTGAAAGATTTGGATTTTTCATGCTGTATTGGAGGTATTCCGCTTATTTCAGAAGAAAAAAAACTGGACTATTTCACGCCTTTGCAGTTACGCGGATTTAATAGTTCAGGTATTCTTTACGGCTGCATAGCGGGAATTGACGCATGGAAAGATGCTGGCTTTTTATTCGATGCTGAAAGTGAACTCGATTATCACAGTGGGACTATTTTTGGTACAGGAACTTCTGGAGTTGAAAAATTTAGAGAAGCGATTTATAAATTAGATAAGAACGAAGTTAAACGTTTGGGAAGTACTGTCGTTGTGCAAACTATGACAAGCGGAGTGAGTGCCTTTTTGGGAGGCATGTTAGGTTTGGGAAATCAAGTAACGACTAATTCATCAGCTTGCACTACGGGAACAGAAGCAATCATTTTAGGTTTCGATCGCATTCAATCTGGCAAAGCAAAACGCATGTTAGTTGGAAGTTGCAGTGATGATGGTCCTTATATTTGGGGCGGATTTGATGCTATGCGCGTTATGACGTACAAACACAACGACAATCCAGAAAAAGGCTCACGACCTATGAGTTCAACAGCGAGTGGCTTTGTCCCCGGAAGTGGTGCCGGAGCGTTGGTTTTGGAGTCATTAGAAAGCGCCTTGGAGAGAAATGCTACTATTTACGCCGAAGTTTTAGGTGGCGCATTAAATTCAGGAGGACAACGCAAAGGTGGAACCATGACGGCCCCAAATGCCGAAGCTGTTCAGCGATGTATTAAAGATGCAATTGAAAACGCGGGTATTTCTCCTGAAAGTATCGATACAATAAATGGTCATTTAACGGCTACATCCAAAGACAGTTTGGAAATTGAAAATTGGACAGTGGCACTTGGCTTAAAAGGAAAAAAATTCCCTCATATCAATTCTTTAAAATCAATGATTGGACATTGTCTAGCCGCAGCTGGAAGTATTGAAAGTGTCGCTACTATTTTGCAATTAAAAGAGCAATTTATTTTTCCAAATATCAATTGTGAAGATCTGCACCCTGAGATTTCAAGTTTAATTTCTGAAGAAAGAATACCCAAAAAATTAGTGAACACAAAAATTAATATTGCCGCGAAAGCCAGCTTTGGTTTTGGAGATGTGAACGGATGTGTTATATTTAAAACTTATTCAGTTTAATATTTATATGGAAAAAGAAGCATTAATTGCCCAACTAAAAACAATAGTTAAACCTTACATTCAAGATGAAGAGGCTTTTAAACATTTATCTGAAAATACCGACTTCATTAAAGATTTAAAAATCAATTCTGCCAATTTGGTAGATGTGATTTTAGATGTTGAGGAAGTATTCGATATTAGAATCGAAAATGAGGATATGGAAAAAATGTTTTCCGTAAAAGCGGCTATGGATATTGTAAATGAGAAATTAGCCGCAAAATGATCGGCAACGATATTGTTGACTTAAAAATAGCTGCCTTAGAGTCGAATTGGAAAAGACCTCGATTTTTAGATAAAGTGTTTTCAAAAGAAGAACAAGCGCTCATATTGGATGCTAAAAATCAATCGCAAATGGTTTGGCGACTTTGGAGCATGAAAGAAGCTGCTTATAAAATCTATATTCAGCAAGGTGGAAAGCGAATTTTTAATCCTGAAAAATTAAGATGTGAATTGCTTTCTCATGATACCGGCTTAGTAGATTTTAATGGAAATCAATATAGCATCAAATCTGAAATGAGTGATGACCATATAAACACCCTGGCTTACTCTGAAAAAGCGAAAATAAACCTACTCCATCATTTTACAATAGAAAAAAACACTTATGAAACCCAATCCCGAAAGACAAAACAGCAGCTTCTAAAATCCTATGCTGAATTAAAAAATGTATCTCTTGAAAATCTAGAGATCAAGAAAGATCAAAATAATGTGCCTCGACTATTTTATAGGGGAAATCAACTAAACGATTCGATTTCTATTGCCCATCATGGGTTTTATTGTGCTTATGCCATTGGATTCAATTGACGTTTTTTTCGAAAATTATTTAAGAAATTAATATGTTTAAAATTTGCCAAAACAGTTCCTATACAGATGATAGCATCATAAGTAATTGCGTGAACAAAAAGCGCTAAATTTCCGTAATATGTCCAGTCTTATTCACTTTTGATCTTGTTAGGTGTTCTTCAAAAGAAATCATAGCGCTTAACTTAAGAAACCCCAAGGCGAAAAAGAATCGATTTAACAAGGCAAAACCTCTCGTTTCACTTTTAAAACATGTCTTATTAGTGTATCTTGCAAATCTATATAAAGGTATACGTAATGGAAGACAATAAAATACTAAATTATATTAAGGCCGTTTTAGAAAACATGCCAACAGACTGGTTGAATCTAACAACGCATCGATTAGACATTTATGACGAAAGTTTGGCCAAAACTCAATTCACAGGTCAGTTTGAAGCCCTCTTTAATAAAGATAATTCTACCACGCCTTCATTAAAAAAATTGCCAACTGCATACGACTATATTCGATTAGGTCATCCATTGTCGTGTGTTCTAGAATGGGGAATTGCGAAGCTAAATAATATAAACCCAGAAAATGTAATAAGTTTTTCATCAAAAACGGCTCCTATACTAGCAATCCTGAGAAAGAATTTATTAGAAAATAAAAATACGCAAATCAACTACACAGGTGAATTGCCAGATTATTTTGATGTCGACATAGTGAGACAGGTCTACGGTTATAAATTTGAAGTAAATAAAATTGAGTCCGCAAAGGAAATCACCACGTTTCACGGCAGTACTATCTTCGTTGCACAAAAAGATAAGATTGGTAAGTCTAACCTCGATCCTACTATTGACTTTTTTATCAGTCTTCACGATTCCCTTGGCAGTATTTTGGTTATTAATGGCGAACGTAACGAAAATTACATCTCAGATATTCAGCACGTGCGGAGAAGAGAAACCATTGCCATGACACCCTCCGGTTCTCTTGTAGCTTTAAAACTTTTGGTGGAGAAGTCCTCTTTTGAAAATGAAGAACATAATGTTGCAACAAACAAGACACTTGTTTTGGCTTCAATTAAAGAAATTACGGGTTCAAATACAAAGGCCCTTATTGCTTCTAGCGGACTTTCTACCCAATATGCAATTATGATGGGACTCATTCATGATGCTTTAGAAAAACACAAAGGAAAAGCTATCAAATTTATTGTTCCTCCAAATTGTTATGGCGGAACAAATGACCAAGCGAGACGAGTTGCCGCATGCCTCGATAATGTCGAAGTAGTTGATTTACCCGTTGACGGTGACAACGATATGGTTGAAAGTCTAGATCTCGTTTTAAATAGAATAGCCAAACAAGATGCCGTGCCGTATATAATCGCAGAAATCCCTACAAACCCAAGAGTTGAAGTTCCAGACCTAATAAAATTAAAAGAAGTTTTAAGCAAAGAACGCAAGACAACAACGGGCGAAATTGCTATCGATCCTGTGTTTATTTTGGATCAAACATTTTGTCCAAATGTGCATTTTTTAGGCGAAAATGAGATTCTGTCAAAGGTTCGAACCATTTCATACGTTAGCGGATCGAAGTTCCCAAGTGGTGGGAAATGCACGGCTGGTTACCTCGTAGGAAACAACAAGACGGAAGCGTTGATGGAAAAAATAGAAATACACCTAAGACTTTGTGATAATGAAGCTACGCATCTTCAAATGGAAATATTAGCAAAGCAATTGCCTTCAATGAATCAAAGGATAAATGATGCTTACACAAATACGCGTGAATTTGTAAACTTTATTCATGATGTTTTGCCCAGCGCGAAAATCAATTTTGTCTCAGAAGAACTGGTAAAGCAAGGATTTACACCATCTGTTTTTTCATTAGACCTTCCGACAAAAGGAAATTCAGCTGAAGAAAAAGAAGCGTATAAAAGAGAGTTGAATTTAAAATTAATCAATTTGATGATTACCGAAATTCCCAATGAAAGTAAGTATTGCGTAAGTTATGGCCAATTAAAAGGTTGTTATTGGACGATACCTGCAACATCTACCCAAGGCACGACGAAAGAAGGCGATAAAGATTACATTGCCCGAGTGTCACTTTCGGCCAATTTAAATCTTGAACTTCATAAAAAAGTCTTTTTAAAATTTATTAAAAATATTTAAGGATACGTAAAGGAATAAATACCTTCCTTTTCCAATTGTCGCTTACAGAAACCAATTAGAGAGGCTTTGACTCAAGATTGAATCGAACTTATTCCAAAATTTATTTTTTTTAGCAAATAGAGCTCCTGAATTTATTAAACTTCCAAAATTTCGAAGATTATATATCACAAAAATGCCTTGTTTTTCTAAAAAAATAAAAACACTTTAGAAAAATAAAAACGCCTTTTTATCCTGTTTTTTAGATAATTAAACAGTCTTTACTACTGACAGGAAAAATATTTTACATCATTTTGGAACTTTTACCGAATTAAATTGTTTAATTTGACAGTATAACTAAAAATTAACATATGGAACATTTAAAAATTGCCAGCGACAACTATGTTGCTTTTACGTTCTTTATCGGAACGATGGCCATGATGGCCGCATCAGTATTTTTCTTTTTGGAGTTAAACAACACCTCCAAAAAATGGAGAACCTCAGTATTAGTCTCGGGTTTGATAACTTTTATTGCAGCAGTTCACTACTACTACATGAGAGGTTACAACCTTGAAACAGGAGATTCTCCAACATTTTTTCGTTATGTTGACTGGATCTTAACAGTTCCGTTGATGTGTGTTGAGTTTTACTTAATCACCAAAAAAGCAGGCGCTAAAATTGGCTTACTTTGGAAGTTGATTTTTGCATCATTGGTGATGCTAGTAACTGGTTATATTGGAGAAACTATCGACAGTGGAAACAGTGTATTATGGGGTGTTCTTTCAGGTGCAGCTTATTTCTACATCGCTTACTTAGTGTGGTTCGGAGAAATTGCCAAATTATCTCAAACAGCAGGTCCTCAAGTAGCGAAAGCTACAAGAATTCTCGCTTGGTTCGTTTTAGTTGGTTGGGCTATTTATCCTTTGGGTTACATCTTGGGTACGCCAGGTGGATTATTTGGTCTTAGACTTGTAGAAGATGCAGCAGCAGCTACGAAGGCTATGGATATCGTTTACAACATCGCAGATGCAATTAACAAAATTGGTTTCGGTCTAGTAATTTACGCTTTAAGCAGAACTGCTGACGCAGACGTTGCTGAGGCATAATCAAATTCAAAATTGAAAGAAAAGGGGTGGTAGTTTTAAGATTACCATCCCTTTTTTATATGCCAAATTTAAAGTGAAATTGATGAAACAGCTTGCTGCAAAGAAATCACCATCCCAATATGATTTCCTATTTATAGGCCTCGGTGCCGCAAATTGTTTATTAATTTTAAGTCTTCATGAAAACGGTTTGCTCCTTGGTAAAACCATAGCTATAATCGAACCAAGTAGCAAATCTACGAACGATCGCACCTTTTGTTTTTGGTCAACACAAGAGGCGCTTCTCAAATTGAGACTTGAAAAATTAGTTAGTTGCAGCTGGGATTATATTGAAATAGGTGGCGTTACAAAACAAAATATCAAACCGCTACATTACTACCACATAAAAGGCATAGACCTCTACACTGAAACAAAGAAAATTTTAAATTTAAATGAGGTAATTTTCTATCAATCCTCGTTAAAAGATAAGCCAAAAGTAAGCTATACTAGTTATGCGATTTCGATTGAAAACTCAGAGCTTCGCGCTACAAAAGTTTTCGATAGCCGTCCACCCTCTTTTTTAAAACTACAAAAAAATCAAAGTCATATATACCAGTCATTTTATGGCTGGAAAATTAAAACATCGAAGGACGTATTCGATAATTCGACGATTATGATGATGGATTTTAATATTCCTCAAAACAACTCCACTCAATTTATTTATGTTCTCCCTTTTGAAAAAAATGTTGCACTAATAGAGTTGACCCGATTTGGAAAGAATATATTGTCTGAAGAAGACGCAAACACAATTCTGCTAGATTACATAAATAGATTAAACCTTGACTTCGAAATTACGGAAAACGAAGTGGGCGTGATTCCGATGTCTTCTGCCAAAATGGACATTGATGATTTTGGAGAAAATTGGATAAACATGGGAGCACGTGCAGACTTGTTAAAATGTTCCACTGGTTACGCTTTTCATGCAATGGCAGAAGACGCGCTCGTACAGATGGAAGCCATAAAAAACAATCAAATGTCAAATAGAGAATCGCGAAAAAAGAGATTCCTATTTTATGACCGATTACTATTGAAAATATTAGAGAGAAAGCCTCAATACGGAAAACGAATTTTTGAAATTCTCTTTAAAAAAGTACCCACAAATACCGTTTTAAGCTTTTTGCGAGAAAAAACTAGTCTCTCAGAAGAAATCGCAATTTTTTCAAAGTTACCTCGAAAGCTATTTATTGGAGCAGCCATAAAAGATCTCGTTCAGCAAAGTACTATTCTGCCGGTTCTAACACTACCTTTTGTTTTCACAGTCTTCTCACTAATCCTTTCCTTTTACAACCTTGAATTAATTTCTTGGGTTGTTCTAGCATTTGGATTTTTATCCGTTGGTCTCGGCCACGGAGCCTTGGACCATCTTACATCAAAAAAAATTATCAATAAGAAACAACTCTTCTATTTTAGTATTCGTTACTTATTAAAAAGTGTCCTTTTTGGCCTCGTTTGGTGGCTTTCTTCTGATATTGCGCTGTTTCTATTTATTGTCTATTCCGCATGGCACTTTGGACAAGCCGACTTTAAAGAATGGAATTTAAAACAAGGATGGCAATCCTTCCTTTGGGGTTTAGTTGTCCTAATGACGCTTCTATTTTTCCATACCGACGAATTAGTCTCTATTTTAAAACAAATTCCACATCTAAGCTATGGAAACGCACTAAAAAAAATGTCCGGGGAATTAGTCGGTTTAGTACAAATACTTGTAATTTCTTGTGGCCTTTATTTGGCAGTAACGAAAAAGTCAAAATATATGCTTTTTACATTGGTCTATCTTTTACTCGCCAACAAACTACCCTTGCTCTTATCATTTGGAATTTATTTTGTCGGCCAGCACAGCATAAACGGGTGGCGACACCTTTCATCAGGTTTAAATGAACGCTCATCTAAAATGTGGATACAATCTCTCCCGTTTAGTGTCGGTGGAGCCTTCCTTATTTTCTATTTCTTGTTTTTTGCAGGAACAAATTATATCGGTATTTTCTTTATTATTTTATCCTGTCTAAGCCTCCCTCATGTTTTTAGTATGCATCGATTTTATTCAACTCAGAAATAACAATATCAAAACCGGCTATTCACCTTTTTAGAAAATCCATTCCAAGTAGCCTTTCATAACCCGCGAAGCATTATCTTTGCTCTAATAATTCGGTATATCCCACAATACAGTATTCAATGTCCAAATTACCAAAAGCGCATAGATTCCTTGACCTTTCAGACTATGGAAGACCCTTAGCTCAAGTAATTGCGAACTCATTAAAGAATACCTCCTTCACTCCTATTCACGTTACTATTGGTTTCATACTATCCGGGTTGATCGCTCTTTATTGTATCGTTCAAGGTTCTTATTGGTTTGCCGCATTCTTTTTAATTTTTAAGTCAGTTCTCGATGCCGCAGACGGGGAATTAGCACGTATAAAACAAAAACCATCCTACACTGGCCGTTATTTAGATTCTGTTGCAGACATTATTTTAAATGCTTTGTTTTTTATTTCTATTTGGTACATTACTGAAACTTCAATTTTGATTTGCGTTCTAGCCTTCTTGGGTTTGCAGCTGCAAGGCACTCTTTACAATTACTACTATGTAATTTTAAGAAATAAATTTGATGGCGATACAACTAGTCGTGTGTTTGAATATAAAACACCAATCGCATTGGAAGGTGAAGCGCAGAAGCACGTAAATATTCTTTTTGGATTATATAAGCTATTTTATGGTGCTTTTGATAAAACAATTTATGTCTTAGATAGTAATGCAAATAACGGAAAAGTGTTGCCAAATTGGTTGATGACGAGTGTTTCTACTTTCGGCTTGGGATTTCAATTACTGGTTATTGCCCTTATGCTTGTATTAGGTCTGAAAGCCTTTATTCTTCCTTTCTTTTTGGTTTATACCATTATGGTTTTTATTTTTATTGGTATTCGAAAAGTTTTTTATTGAACACTTAAAATCTCCTTCTAATTCATCTTTTTAACTATCTTAATAGAAGAATACTTAATATTATCAATGACCGAAGCAAGCGATTTCGCGGAGAAATTCATTAATCAAACCAATTACCCTGTATTTTTAACGGGGAAAGCCGGGACGGGGAAAACAACTTTTCTCCGACATATTGTTGATTCTACATATAAACAAACCGTTATCGTAGCGCCCACAGGCATTGCCGCTTTAAATGCTGGAGGCGTGACAATTCATTCCTTTTTTCAATTGCCCTTTGGCGGATTCATACCTGATTTCGAAGAAGGTTTTCATGTAGACGGCTCAGTGAAAATGGAATCCAAGAAATCATTGATGCGTCATTTCAATATGAACAAACAGCGCAAACAGATTATCCAAAATATGGAGTTGTTGATAATCGATGAAGTGAGCATGCTGCGGGCAGATTTGTTGGATGCAATAGATTGGACGCTGAGAAACATTCGTGGAAATAACGAACCTTATGGCGGTGTTCAAGTCATGTTTATTGGCGATTTGTTCCAATTGCCTCCTGTTGTGAAACCTCAAGAATGGTCTATTTTGCATAAATACTATAATGGAATTCATTTTTTCAATGCGCTAGTAATACATGAAAAGCCCCCAATGTATATTGAGTTGAGTAAAATTTACCGTCAGCAAAACGAAGATTTTATTCAAGTTTTAAATAACCTGCGAAACAACAGATTAACACAAGAAGATATCAATCTTCTCAACAAACACGTGCAACCAGACTTTGATCCAACAAAGCACGAAGGTTACATTACACTAACCACACACAATTCAAAAGCCGACAAAATGAATGCTACGGCTTTGGGGGCTTTACAAGAAAAATCATTCGATTTCAAAGCCGAAATTACAGCCGAATTTCCCCCGTTTTCATTTCCATTGGATGAAACCTTAGAACTCAAAGTCGGCGCTCAAGTGATGTTCATTAAAAATGATTTGGCGCAAGAAAAGAAATTTTACAACGGAAAAATGGGCATCGTTACAAAACTTGATTTCGACGAAATAGAAGTTGAATGTGTTGAAGACAAAGTCATTATAAATGTTGAACGCTACGAATGGGAGAACATAAAATACTCCGTAAATCAGAGTACGGGAGAAATTGAAGAAGAGGTTTTAGGAACATTTGTTCAGTTTCCGCTAAAATTGGCCTGGGCGATCACGGTTCACAAAAGTCAAGGTTTAACCTTTGATAAAGCGGTTTTAGAAGTCGCGAGTGTTTTTGCTCCTGGTCAGGCATATGTTGCTCTTTCCCGGTTGCGCACTTTGGAAGGTTTGATCCTTTTATCTCCGATCCGTTTGAATGGATTACAAAATGACGAGAAAATCATTCAATATTCTGCGCAGAGCGAAAATATGAATCAACTCCCGAAATATTTGGACGTAGCTCGGAATAACTATCTCTACGAAAGGTTAACTGAAACTTTCGATTGGATAAATACGGCGGCTAAATGGACTTCATATGAGAAAAGCTATATTGGACTTGCACCTAAATCGGAAAAAATAAAAAATCAGGCTTGGGCTACGCTTCAAGCGCAAAACGTACAAAATACGCTAGAACCAGCGCGGAAGTTTCGCAATCAATTGGCTTCTCTATTTTCTGAAGAGAAACTCAACAAAGAACGTTTATTGGAGCGAGCAGAAGCTGCAATAAATTACTTCTTACCCGTATTGGAAGGTGTTTACATTTCTTCTCTAAAAAAATTAGGGGAATTGAGTCGCGTTAAAAAAACAAAGGCGCTAATAGAAGAAATACAGGAATTGGAAGAAGCCTTATTTGAAACAATTATTGGCTTGAAGAAAAGCCTGTTGGTCTTAGAGGCGCATGTTTTCAATCGAGAATTGAACAAAGAAACCTTTCAGCTTGATGAAATTCGCAATTATCGTTTAGCAAAAATTGAAGTAGCAAAATCTGCTTTACAACCCAAAGGTGATATGTTCAGCCCGAATGTCGAATTTGATGATGATGTCTTCGTTCGAAAAACAGAAACCAAAAAGAAAAAGGAGAAAAAAGTAGCGACAATTTCTACCTACGATCTAACTTTGGACTTGTTCTTAGAAGGTTTAACTATCAATGAAATTGCCAAAAAACGCAAGTTCACTCAAAAGACAATTTACGCTCATTTAGAAAAGCTTATCCTACAAGAAAAATTAGAGGTCGATGATATTCTCTCTCCTGAAATCCTAGAGATACTGGATGATAAGATAAATATTGACGAAACTGAAAGTCTATCCGAACTAAAAGAGCAAGCTGGCGATGAAATTAGTTGGGAGGATTTAAAATTGTATCGCGCGAGTTTGATTCGTTAAGATTTCTCTTTCAAACGAAAGCCAATAACAAACTCATGAGTTGGCTTCAATGCGCCATTGTTTAATTTACTCACTTGCCAGTCATAAGAATAACCCAATCGCAATTTTTCGAAAACGTCATATTGAAAAAGGAATACAAAAGTGTCGGTGTTGCGGACGCCTGCTGACAAAGAATATTTCTTCTTAAAAGTTACCATTAAATTGATGTCAATCGTATGGAAATTTTGAACCATTTTGAATTGAAATCTTGGTATTAAATCGAAATTTTCGCATACTTTTAGCCGATAGGCCGCAATTCCGTAATAATGTGGTCCAGGTCTATAACTTCCTCTTACTCCCGAATCACCCGTTATTTGAGTTGCGCCAAAACCTACCATGAATTTATTCCAATTGTAGGCTAAACCCAAATTTAACTTGGGGAACGTCGAAGGTTTCAGAACTTGAGGCCAATTTTGAAAATCATTTCCAAAAATGAGATTATTGTATTTCAAAGTTCCAACACCTACTCCAGCTCCAACAGAGACGAAATGCTTCTTTGCTTCTTTAAAAATCAGCTTATAGCTATAATTTAGAGATGCGGCATTTACTTCATTTCCGTAGTTTTGAAACGAATAGAAATTGATGCCAACACTATGCTTCTTATTTATTTGAAGGTCATAATTTCCCGTGAGCAATTTTGGAGAACCGTATAATTTATCCCATTTGTCACGGAAGGTAATTCCACCTTGATGCTTGACCTCAAAACCTGTCATAGCAGGGTTAAACTGAGAATAATTGTTCCAAAACTGACTCGTGCTAGGCTCTTCTTGTGCAAATAAAGCTGAACTTAAAAAAAAGAGGACAAATGTTTTTTTCATATAAAATCATTTAATAATAGAACAAACTTGTCCTATTAAAAGTTACATTGATGAGCAAAGGATTTTACTTCCTTTGTGTTAATCAATTATAATATGGATTTATTCAATTTATCTTACAATCCCAATATTAACCTGCTGCCTAAGGAAGGAACAGTCAATTATCATGGGAAAATTCTTGAAAATGTAGAGGCAGAAAATTTATTCAGCAAATTATTGGAAGATATTGAATGGAAAAATGATGTTACTGTTATCTTTGGGAAACGTCTTGAAACAAAAAGAAAAGTAGCGTGGTACGGCGACAAACCTTTTGAATATACCTATTCGAACACCACAAAACAGGCGCTGATTTGGACAAAAGAGTTGCAAATTCTTAAAAAACTCGTAGAGGAAAAATCTGGTGAAACCTATAATTCCTGTCTCTTAAATCTATACCACAATGGAAGTGAAGGAATGGGTTGGCACAGCGATGCCGAAAAAGATTTGAAAAAAAATGGAGCAATTGCTTCCATGAGTTTTGGAGCGGCAAGAAAATTCACTTTCAAAAATAAAGCGACAAAAGAAATTCTTTCTATGCTGCTAGAGCATGGAAGTTTATTGGTCATGAAAGACGAAACACAAGCGCATTGGGTACATCGCTTGCCCCCAACAAAAAAGATTTTCACTCCTCGGATTAATTTAACTTTTCGAACGATTATAAGTTAATGTAATTGCATTTAAAGTATCAAATTACATCAATTAATTCAACTTCAAAAACCAATACGGAATTTTCAGGTATACTAGAATTGCCTTCAGTTCCGTATCCTAATGTGGATGGAATCAATAAAATCCCCTTACCTCCTTCGTTTAAATAAGGTATTCCTTCTGTCCAGCCAGCAATCACTTGTTTTAATCCAAATGAAACACCTGAAGCATTACTTTCGTCGAATACTTTTCCATTTGTAAAATAACCTTTGTAGGCCACTTTTACTGTTGAATTGGAATTGCAGCTTGATCCTGTACCTTTTTCATTGATAACATAATACAAACCTGAGCCAGTTGCTATGGCGGCTAAATTATGATCAGCAATATATTTTAAAATGATATCATTATCAATTTTAGCTTGTTCACTAGAACTTACCTTCTTACAGGCATTTGCTAGTAAAGCAACTAAAAACAAAGAAAGTAATATTTTCATAAACTGTTCTTAAAGTACAGCTATCGCCGCGTCATAATTTGGTTCATTTGCTATTTCAGAAACTAATTCCGTGTGCTTAACAACTCCATTTTCATCCAAAACTACGATTGCTCTTGCGTGTAAATTTTGAAAAGGGCCATCCATTATTTCTAATCCATAGTTCTTACCAAAGTCACCAGTTGCGAAATCAGAAACGGTCATAACATTTTCAATTCCTTCAGTTCCACAGAAACGTTGTTGTGCAAAAGGTAAATCTCTCGATACACACACGATCTTTGTATTATCCAAAGCTGCTGCTTTTTCATTAAATGCTCGCACAGACGCTGCACAAGTATTCGTGTCTACACTTGGGAAAATATTAAGAATAACACGAAAACCTTTTAAATCAGAGAGACCCAATGGACTCAGATCATTTTTGGCTAAAGTAAAGTCTTTCGCAATTGAACCGATTTCCGGCAGCGTTCCTATTGTATTACAGGGTGTTCCTCCTAAAGTTATTTTTGACATAAAAATATATTTCTAATTACTATTTACTTAAAGCTAAAATTAAACGTTTTTTGTCAGTACTCGATTATCTGACTTGCTAATAATAGTAAAAATGCCAATTCCAAAAACTGCAATTGCTATCATTATCCACCAAGTTAATGAAAACCCAAAAGCTTCACTCAAATGTAGGCCCGAATTATGTCCAAATATATGGGCAAAACTGAAAGCAATAGAGTAGAGTGCCATATATTGGCCCATTTTTCCTCGTTTTGCTCTTTCCATTGCATACGCATTAGAAAAGGGGAAAAAGAGCATTTCCGCAACTGACATGAACACAATTACTATCCATAACCAAAAAATGGATGGGGAAAACAGGAGCGTTAAATAACTGATAACCAACAGTACCAGACCATAACTGACATATTTTAAACTTGACACTTTTTTCTTTTCTATGGCATGAATGATAGGCATTTCTATTAAAAAAACCAGAAATCCATTGAACCCTAATAACAAACCAATATACTTTTCGCTTAACTTGAATTCTTTGCTAAAATAGACTGGAACAGTAGAGAAATATTGAAAAAATACAACTCCAAAAGTCATTACGCCAAAGCAAAAGAGTAGATATTTCCAATCAGAATAAACCGAAACTGGTGCATTGTTTATTTCTTCTTTTCGCTGAACCGTTCGTTTTGGATGCAAAACCCTTAGCATTAAAATTACAGCGCCAAAACAAGTAAAACCGTCCACCCAAAAAAGGGAGCTATAACCTATTTTATAAATTAAAAACCCGCCTAACACGGGACCGGCTGCAAAACCAAGATTTATTGCCAGTCGAATTAAAGTCAATGACCGGGTTTGATTTTCAGGTTTACTATAAGCTCTCAGGGCTACAAACATGGCGGGGCGAAAAATATCGGCACAGAACATCACAAAGAATATAGCTAGCGCAATTCCCCAGAAAGTTTCCATGTATTGCAAAACAATAAAAAGAAAACCAGAACTTATCAATGCAAAAACCATTGTGCGATAGGAGCCAATCTGGTCATTTAAAAACCCGCCTGTCCACGAACCACAAACCGAACCTAAGCCGAAAGCTGTCATTATCCAGCCAACTTCACCAAGGGTGAATCCTTTGCTTTCAGTTAAATAAAGAGATAAAAAAGGAATCACCATTGTTCCCGCTCGATTGATTAACGTAATTAACGCTAGCCACCAAACTTCTTTCGACAGTCCTTTAAAAGAATCAATATAACGTAAAGCTAATTTTTTAAACACGGCTTTTTAAATTACGAATTATTCAAATATGAATTGCGAACGCGTAATTGATTAATTCGTAATTTCTTACAATCCCAATAAAACTGCTTGTGGATCTTTTGCTCCGAACATCATTCTTTCCGGATTCTCTAGCATCTCTTTGACTTTTACCAAAAAGCTAACAGATTCCTTTCCATCAATGATTCTGTGGTCATAAGAAAGCGCCAAATACATAATTGGCCGAATTTCAACCATGCCGTTAATTGCAACTGGGCGATCAACTATGTTGTGCATTCCCAAAATTGCGGATTGCGGCGGATTAATTATTGGCGTCGACAACATGGAACCAAACACGCCACCGTTGGTGATTGTAAATGTTCCACCCGTCATTTCGTCTGGTGTAATTTTACCATCCCGAGCGCGTATTGCCAAACGTTTGATTTCTCTTTCAATTTCGGCTAGTGTCATCTCTTCTGCATTGCGAACAACAGGCACCATTAATCCTTTTGGAGAAGAGACAGCGATCCCGATATCCGCGTATCTGTGCATTACCATTTCGTTACCATCAATTTGTCCATTTACAGATGGAAACAAGTTCAATGCCTCTGTTACTGCTTTCGTAAAGAAGGACATAAATCCTAAATTAACTTCGTGGTGTTTTGCAAAAGCTTCTTTATATTTTGCCCGAAGATCCATGATGGGCTTCATGTCAATTTCATTGAAAGTCGTCAACATTGCTGTTTCAGATTTCACGGCAACCAAACGTTCCGCTACTTTTCTTCTCAGCATAGACATTCTCTCTCTGTATTGCTCGCGACTTCCTCCCCAACCAGAAACAGCTGAAGCATCAAATCCGGCAGAAAGTGCTGCTACGACATCTTGCTTTGTAATTCTTCCATCTTTCCCGGTTGCTTTTACATCACTTGAAGACATTCCATTCTCCGCCATAATTTTCGTTGCTGCAACAGAGGATGTCCCAGCCGCATATGACGCACTTTTTTCAACAACAGGTGCTGGATTGGGTTTTGCATCTTCTTTCTTAGGCTGAGGCACTGAATCTGCCTTAACTTCCTCTTTTTTGTCTGCTTTTGGTTCACCTGCAGGAGGTTCAGCAGAAGTATCGATTAAGCAAACAACTTGTCCAACAGCTACAACATCGCCTTCTTCAGCTTTCAAGGTAATAATCCCTGCTTCTTCAGCGGGCAATTCCAAGGTTGCTTTATCCGAGTCTATCTCAGCAATAGCTTGATCTTTTTCAACGTAATCGCCATCGGATACCAACCATTGTGCAATTTCAACTTCTGAGATAGATTCGCCTGGTGAAGGCACTTTCATTTCTAACATTGACATATCTTGAATCTTTAATCAATTATTTAACTTTCACTTTTGCGTATTTGAAAATTTCTTCAAACAATGCTTTCAATCTTTTTTCGTGCAATTTTTTTGAACCTTCCGCTGCCGCGGCAGTAGCTGGTCTTGAAATTCCAATAAAAGGAATTTCGCGCATGGCCATTGCAATGTATCTCCAAGCTCCCATATTATTGGGTTCTTCTTGCGCCCAAATGATATTTTTCGCATTCTTGTATTTAGCAAAAATCTCATCAAGCTGTTTTTTGGGCAATGGATATAGTTGCTCAACACGGACAAAAGCCATATTATCAACATCCATTTCAACTGCTTTTTCTGACATTTCATAGTAAAACTTGCCAGAGCAAAGTACTAATGTATCAATGTTTTTCGGATTGGCCGATGCGTCGTCAATAAGCTCTTGAAAACTTCCTTTTGCCATTTCATCTAATGTAGATATTGCGCTTGGATAGCGCAACAATAATTTTGGCGAAAAGACGACCAAAGGTTTTCTGTATTGCCCTTGCGCTTGTCTTCTCAACAAGTGAAAATGATTGGCAGGCGTTGAAGTATTGACAATTTGTATATTATAATCTGCACATTGTTGTAAGAATCTTTCCATCCGGCCTGATGAGTGCTCAGCACCTTGTCCTTCATAACCATGCGGCAACAACATCACCAAACCACTTTGCGTGCTCCATTTATCTTCTCCAGACGTAATGAATTGGTCTATCATGATTTGCGCTCCGTTAAAGAAATCTCCAAACTGCGCTTCCCAAATCGTCAAACCTTTCGGAGTTGCTAATGAATAACCGTATTCAAATCCAAGCACTGCATATTCCGACAACAAAGAGTTGTAAATTGTAAAAGCAGCTTGTTTTTCTCCAATGCTATTCAGTGTTACAATTTCTTCTTCTGTATCTTCAGTTTTTACGACTGCGTGTCGATGGGAGAATGTTCCTCTTTCGACGTCTTGCCCAGAAACTCGAACAGGCTTTCCTTCGCTCAAAATAGTAGCATAAGCCAACATTTCAGCAGAACCCCAGTCTAGTTTGTCTTGGGTAATGGCATTGTATCTATCCTCAAAAATCTTTGAAATTTTGCGGAAATACTTCTTCCCGTCCGGCAGAGTTGACAGTTTTTTACCCAATTCCAACAAAATCTTTTTATCGACCCCAGTTTTCGGAGATTCATCAAAATCAGCTGGCACACTTTTTCGAAAGCCTTTCCAAGTAGTACTCAAGAAATCCCAAATAAAAGCTTTATCCGCACTTCTTGAAATCTCAAATTCATTTTCTAAGTGATCGTTGTAGGCCACCTCAAACTCTTTTGCTTGGGCCTTATCAATAACACCTTGCTCTTCCAATTGCTTGAAATAAATATCCTTCGGATTTGGATGTTTCGCAATCAAATTGTACAAGTGAGGTTGAGTAAACTTAGGCTCGTCTCCTTCGTTGTGGCCATATTTTCTGTAGCAAAGTAAGTCTACAAAAATGTCTCTTTTAAATTCTTGACGATATTCCATGGCCATTTGTACGGTCTGAACTACCGCTTCTACATCGTCGCCGTTGACATGAAATACAGGGCAAAGTGTCGTTTTCGCCACATCTGTACAATAAGTCGAAGAACGACCATCTAAATAATTCGTTGTAAACCCTATTTGATTATTTACAACAATATGTATCGTTCCACCGGCTCTATAACCGTCCAATTGGGCCATTTGAACGATTTCATACAAGATTCCTTGTCCCGCAATTGCAGCATCACCGTGAATCATTACAGGACAAACTTTACTTTCATCCTTGTGAACGTTATCTATTTTCGCCCTACAAATTCCTTGAACTACTGGGTCGACAGCTTCCAAATGTGATGGATTTGGTGCTAGAGTCAGTCCGACTTTTTTGCCGTTTCTTGTCGTTATATGTGAAGTGAAACCTTGGTGATATTTAACATCTCCATCAAAATCCAAGTTAGTATCAAATTCTTTTCCTTCAAATTCACAAAGTATGTCGTGGGCTGGCTTTTCAAAAATATTTGTCAATGTATTTAATCGACCACGATGGGCCATTCCCATAACGAAATATTCAACACCTAAGTCCGAACCTTTCAAAATCAAAGCATCTAATGCGGGAATTAAAGCTTCTCCACCTTCGATTGAAAATCGTTTTTGTCCAACAAATTTCTTTCCAAGAAATGATTCGAAAGCTGTTGCTTGATTTAATTTTTTATAAATCTCTAGCTTTTCCTCGTTAGAATATTTTGGCCTATTAATTAATTCAATTTTATTTCTAAACCATCGTAAACGCTCTGGATCGCGGATATACATATACTCGATTCCAATCGATTCACAATATGTCGCCTCTAAGTCGGCAACAATTTCTCGAAGTGTTGATTGTTCACCAAGTCCCATTTCTTTCCCTGATTGAAAAATGGTGTCCAGGTCCGACTCCTCCAACCCGAAATTTTCTAAACTTAAAGTCGGTGAATACTTTCTTCTTTCGCGAACGGGGTTTGTTTTTGTAAACAAATGACCTCTAACGCGATAACCATTTATTAGGTTAAGAACCTTGAACTCTTTGTGAACATTTTCTGGAATTTCACTGCTATCTCCGTAATTTATTTGTGCAAAATCGAATCCTTCGAAGAATTTTTGCCATCCAACATCAACACTTTCAGGGTTTTGACGATACATTTTATACAGATGGTCAATAGCGTTAACATCTGCATTTCCTACGTAAGAAACTTTATCCATGGTTCTTGAGCTCAATTTGCAGTTACAAATTTAATGATTTCTAGGTTTGAACGAGGCGAAAACTGAACTAATTACAGCCTTTTTTAGCAGCAACAGAAAAGAAATATCATTTAACGGACATGTTTCTCTCCCAAGAAAATTATTTAATTAACAATTCTGTGCGCATATTATTGATTTTACATATTTAATATTCATTTAAAAATTTCTTAACTTTACATTTAAATAATTTTTAAAAACTCAATTATGAAAAAAATTTTACTTTCAATTACTGCACTTTTAGCAGTTGGTTTTATTAACGCTCAAATCTATTCGGCGAATGATTCAACAGCTTTTGCTGCCTGGACAGTCTACGATGCTGATGGTGACGGGAATAACTGGATGCCACTTGATATGACTGGTGCGGGTTCAACACTTGATGCAATCGGTGGATGCATGATGTCTGAATCATACATTAATAACGTTGGTCCTTTAACTCCAGACAATTTAGCTATTTCACCAGCTATAGACTGTGGGACAACAGCGAGTGTTTCTTTAGGTTGGTCAGCAGGTTCTTCAGAGTCTACAGCCAGCACTTTTTATGCTGAGTATTTCTCTGTCTACGTTGTAACAAATCCAGCTTTAATAGCATCGGGGACATTTCCAACTCCAATTTGGCAAGGAACTTTGACTGCTGGCGAGGTTATGCAAGCTCAAAACTTCGATGTATCTTCAATTGCAGGAAATCAATCCACAGTTTATGTTGTTTTTCGTCACCACAATTGTACAGACATGTTCCGTTTGTTTTTAGACGATGTAACGGTAAATTCAACTGCAGGAGTAGAGGAAAATGCACTAGTTACTTCTGTTTATCCAAATCCAACAAATGGAATGTTAAACGTTAAAACTACTGCTGATGCATCTACTATTTCTATAATCACTATGGATGGAAAAGTAGTTGCTCAATCTGCAATCAATGGTTTAACAGGTTCAATTAATGTTTCTGAATTGGTTAATGGTGTTTACTTTTATGAAGTTACCACAGTTCAGGGATCAGTTATTCGCAATACTTTTGTGAAAAACTAAGAGACAAAACTTTTTTAGTGAGAAAGGGTGGGGTTTATCTCACCCTTTTTTTGGCGCTAATTCGAATAATTTGCTCGGAGCCAAACTTTATAAGCTTCTCTATATAGAATATGCTCTGCTATTTTTGCTAGAAAGTCTGACTGAGTGGTCAACTTCAAAAAAACTTTTTCCGATAGGTCAACAACATAAAGTAGCTGCAACAAATGCCGCTCACTGCGTTCCATTAAAGTAACTACTTCATTTGCAACTAATCGCTCAATTTCTAGTCGATCAGTGATATCGAACTCAAAATTATTTGGAAATTTTATATTGACTTTAGCGAAGTCTTTTATTAATTGTTGCTTTGTTTTTAGCACAAAAGAATCATCGCGCATTGCTCGCGTCAAATCACTTTTTCTTTTTAAATCCGTTTTCACTTTGCTATTAATTCGACCAAAAAAATATTCAGACCGTTGAATCCTTCAAACAACTAAAATTTAATATTTGTTTTTCATCTTATTTTAAATGAATCTGCTGCTGCCTTCTAAAAATCCAACGAATTGATTAAGATTAGCTTTTTGACTCAAGGTCGGAGTCGTTAGGGAGCAAAGAACCAAATATATCCTTATCGGACACTTTTATCTACAGACTGTCTTCGGTTCATTTTAAGACATTGGACTTTTAAAACCAAATTACAACTACATTACAACTAAATAAAATAAAGGAAATGCATTAATTTTCTTTATTGTTGATTATTTCAAAATATCAGCGAATCCCTCCGCCCTTTTCAAAATTTTTCTCTGCTACCATAAAGCTCAATTCACCCGTTTCATTTTCTGCCATTAAAATCATTCCTTGCGACTCAATTCCCCGAATTTTTCTTGGTGCTAAATTCACCAATATTTGAACCGTTTTTCCTACAATCTCATCTGGACGATAATGCTCTGCAATTCCAGAGACCACCGTTCGTTGATCTAATCCTGTATCGACTATCAACTTGAGTAATTTATCCGCTTTTTCGACTTTTTCTGCAGAAATAATTTTACCTAGACGAATATCCATTTTGGTAAAATCCTCAAAAAGGGCTTCCTCTTTTTGAGGTTCAAATATTGATTCTTGATTATCCATATGTAATTTGGCTACTTCCTCTTCTACTAAATTATCTTCAATTTTCGGAAAGAGAATTGAAGATGGGTTTGTTTGATGCTCAGCCGGGAGTATACTTTCATTTCCCGCCATAAACCAATCTGTTGTTTTAAAACTCAAAAATTCGCTGAGTTTTGCAGCTGTATCTGGTAAAAATGGTTGTAAAACAATACTCAAGTTGGCCGTAATTTGCAAAGCCAAATTCATTACGGTTTTAACGCGTACCTCGTCGGTTTTAATCAATTTCCACGGTTCAGTTTCAGCTAAAAATTTATTCCCAATACGGGCCAAATTCATCGCTTCTGCTTGCGCATCTCTCAATTTATAGGCATAGATTAATTCTTCAATTTTCTTCGTGGATTGTTTAACATCAGCAAGCATCGTTTTATCGCCTTCAGTTAGAACTCCTAGTTTTGGAACTCTTCCTTCGTAATACTTCTGAGTAAGCACGAGTGCTCTATTTACAAAATTCCCTAATATATCTGCCAATTCAGAATTCACTCTTTGCTGATATTCCTTCCAAGTAAACTCGGCATCTCGATTTTCTGGAGCAATAGATGTCAACACATATTTTAGCTCATCTATCTTGTCAGGATGATTTTCAATATACTCATGCAACCAAACAGCCCAATTCCTTGAAGTGCTAAATTTATCTCCCTCCAAGTTTAAAAATTCGTATGCTGGCACATTATCCGGTAAAATTAAACCACCATGATCTTTCAATAAAATCGGAAAAATAATTGCGTGGAAAACGATATTGTCTTTTCCAATGAAGTGAATCAATTTTCTGTCACCTGTCCAATAGTCTTCCCAATTTTTATTGTTGTCAATGGCCCATTGCTTTGTTGCAGAAATATAACCAATTGGTGCGTCCAACCAAACATACAATACTTTTCCATCTGCTTCTGGCAAAGGAACTTGAACTCCCCAATCCAAATCGCGCGTCATTGCTCGTGGACGCAAACCCCCATCTATCCATGACATACATTGTCCGATAACTTGGTTTTTCCAGGCTTTTGGATCGTGTTGTTGAACACCATCTAATTTACCATTTTTTATCCATTCTTTTAACCAAACCTCATGTTGTTCCATTGGCAAATACCAATGTGATGTTTGACGCATAATAGGCAATTTCCCACTCAGCGTTGACTTCGGATTAATTAATTCGGTCGGACTAAGTGTACTTCCGCATTTTTCGCATTGGTCACCATATGCGCTTGGGTTTTGACATTTTGGGCATTCCCCAGTAATATAGCGGTCCGCCAAAAATTGATCATATTCTTCGTCGTAATATTGTTCTGACGTTTCTTGAATAAACTTGCCTTTATCGTTTAAGACTTTGAAAAATTCTTGGCTTGTTTTGTGGTGTATTTCAGAAGATGTGCGGTGAAATATATCAAAAGAAATTTTGAAGTCTTTAAATGAATGTGATATAATTGCATTGTACTTGTCAACAATTTCTTGCGGTGAAACACCTTCTTTTTTTGCGCGAAGGGTAATTGCTGCCCCATGTTCATCACTCCCACAAATAAACACAACGTCGTGTCCTTTCATTCTAAGGAACCGAACAAAAATATCGGAAGGAAGATAAACTCCTGCAACATGTCCTAAATGAAGGGGACCATTTGCATATGGCAATGCGGCAGTTACTGTATACTTTGCTAAACTCATTTTACGACGACTTTTTTTTGTGTGAACAAAGATAGGCACTTCAATTTGTAATATCTCTATTCATAATTAAACTCGAATACTATCCACGCCTAGAATGGTAAATTTACTCATTTAAGATCTCTTAATTTAACGGCAATGGCCATATTTCTGTTGCCATCTGTTATGGATATACTAACCAAATAATTAGTGGCATAATCAAATATGAAAAACCAGAATGCAAGGTTCAAAATTTTTCCTTTTCTGTTTTCACTTTCCTTTTGTACATTTGATTTAAAATCTGTTCACTCTGAACCAGTTTACTTTATTACATCTTTTCTCGCAACTTGAAATTATGAAAAAATTCTACTTTTTACTTGTCGGCTTGTTTTTTAGCTTGTCACTCTCAGCACAAAACACGATCACCACAGATACCATTTTACAATTATCGACTTGCGCAGGCGGAAATGTAATCGTTCCCTTCATCACGGCAGGAAATTTCCCCATTGGCAACATATTCACGGCGCAATTGTCAAACGCATTTGGTCAATTTACAACTCCTACAAATATTGGTACTATTTCTTTCAATGCTGGATTTGTTTTCGCTACTATTCCAACCAACACTAATTTTGGATTCTTTTACAAAATTAGGGTGATTTCTAGTAATCCCGCAGTAATTGGAAGCTCTTGTCCAAACACACTTATCATTACCCAAGTTGCGCAATTGAACCAAATTATTGCCTCACCGAACGATACGATTTGTCAAGGTGAAACAGCAACATTGTCTGCATTAAACCCTGCTGGATCTTACTTGTGGTCAACAGGCGAAACAACACAGGCGATAAGCGTTTCTCAGGGTGGCAATTATTCAGTCGCTGTAACCGATTTGCTAATGTGTGAAACGGATACGAGTATAAATTTTACTGTCCTTCCGCAGCCATGTTCGCTGAATATCTCTGAAATCAATAAAATCTCAATAGAACTTTATCCGAACCCAACCACTGGTAAATTTAGAATTGAATTTGATAATTCAGATTTATCTACAACGGAAATATTAGTTTTTAACTCTCTTGATCAACAAATCAATATTGACTTTAACAAGTTGAATTCAAATACAATAGAAATTGATTTATCTTCTGAAGCCATAGGTATATACACCATAAAAATTAATCGATACGATACGTTCATGACCTTACGTTTGATAAAAGAATGATCTTTGCATTTTTCCTGAATTGAAAAAAACTGTATATTCGTTATTGAAAAATCCTTTACCATAGTATATATGAATAAAAACGTCTTATTAAATACTAGCTTTATTTTAATGCTAGCGGGAATCATTTTGAAAACTACAAATACGCTCGACCCTTTAGGTAATTGGCTACATTTGGCAGGTTTATTCTTTGGCGTACTTTACTTGATTTTGCGATATAAAAATAAGGGCGCCAAACGCAGTTAGGATTGAGAAATGAATTAAGATCCTGTTAATTGGTTTCAAGCAACTATTTTTGGGCAATGGAAGACTGTACTTAAATTATTTGGAAGACAAAATAAGAAAAGCCTAATCAAATTCGTGATTTTAACAGACCATTTGGAAAAAAAAAATCAATTAAAAATATCACTATCACAATGTTGTATTTCCTTTAACCATTTTTCTAATACTTATAACGGTGAATATTCAATCGTTAATAACGAACAATTCGATTTTCTCCTAGCCGGATATCAAAGCAGGCATTTGACTTGACATCTAGTTCAAAACATTATTGTTTTTTAAAAAGTTAATATTAGCACAAACCAAAAAATAAATAGAAAGTATCATCTTCTTCGTTTTTTTAGTTTTAATTTTAACATCTTGTGACTCTCAAAAAACGAGTTACATAGACGTTTTCCAATTTGAAGGGAATGAGAAATTAACCGGTGGTTCAATGCTCAGCGAAATTAAAATTAAAAATCCTCAAAGAAAATAAAGAAAATTTTACGAGAATTATTCACCAGCTTAATAGCAACAAGTATGTTCGGCTATTTATAAAAGTTGGCGATGTCTTCACAACTAGTTTAACTAGATGCATCTTTTGCATTGTCAACAAACCATGCCGATGAAAATTCAACAAAATATGTCAATTTATCAGCCTTTTTAGCACAATTATGTCCTTTTTTTTTACTTCCTTCTTCTAAGCCTGTGAATGTTCTTTTTGTGATGATAATTATATTTTCATTTTTTCTTACTTGTAGATATACAATAAACATAACTTTCAAAAAAATATAACTCTAATAAAATTAACACTAGGGATGATTTAGATCTAATTTTTTGAAATAAGTATTTTTATAAGTTACACTATATCACAACCTGTTCAGAAAAAGAGGAACTTATAATTAATCTCATAAAATCATCGACTCTCCCAATTATTTCATGAAGAATATATCGCTGCTACCAAATCTCTGTTGGAAAAGATAATTACAAAATAGCGTCTCGAAAACGGCAGACTCCTAAACTCTTTTTGCTCGTTTAATTTCGAGAAATCGGACGCATTACTCAATCACCACCGTCTTAACAGCATTTACTCCTTCTGACTGAACAACCACAAAGTAATTTCCTTTTTTCAGGTCTAATTTGCAATCAATTTTTGAAGCATTTGTGAAGTTGTTTTCCCAGACTTTTTTACCATCCAAAGCTAGAATACTCACGTGTACTTCATTCATTTTCTTACCTAAATCGATAATGAATTTCCCCGTATTTGGATTGGGGAATAGAAAAATGAGATCTTTGCTCAATTTGCCTAAACCCAAGTTTGGATTGAATTGAACTTCGTACGTAAATTTGTATGTTTCTGTTGTGTCACCAGTTGAACCTACAGCAAATACTTTAAAATAAACTCGCGTTCCCAAAGGGAAATCAGGAATTGGGGCACTACTTTTCCATGTACTGTCCACAATGTTGTTCATGGAGATTTTGTTACTTAAACTTGGCGTATTAATCGACCATTTTACGTACACACTTGACAAGGTTTCTCCATAAGAAATCATAGAGGTGATATACTGATCAACGTCTTCTTTTGGTTCAACCAAAGTTGGAGGATTGGTGATTTCTGTTGTCAAGATTGCGGGATAATTCACTCTATCTTTCAAGACATATTCCCACATTCCACGACCCCAAGTTGCGGCACGAAGTGTGTTGGAGCCATAATTGATTTCCATTTCTTTCACAGACATATTTGCCAAACCGGCATTGTACAAACTCCATGAGTTTCCATTCATTGGTATAACATAAACACCAATTTCAGCGCCAACGTAAATATTAGAAGCGTTTGAATGATCGATTACAACTGAACGCAATGGCATGTCGTTTAAGTTATTCGTGATATTTATCCAAGTTTGTCCTGCATCGCGTGTTATGAATATTTTATTTCCATTGTTTTGATATTGATCAAAAACTACAGCCATTACACTATCGTTCTTCGGGTCAAACGCAATATCGCGAATACTTGCATTCGGTAATCCCGCGAAAATTGGAGAAAATGTTCCGCCTCCGTCAACCGATCTTTCAAGATAACGACCTTTTGACATAACAATGATGTTCGTATTGTTTTCAGCAATTGCGGCACTTTCAATTACACCTCCGCTAAAAGAGGAAGCCATTCCCAACTCGGTCCAGTTATCACCAAAATCATCTGATTTCCATACTTCAGCGCTAAAATGATAAATCTCAAAAGGGTTATTCGGGTTATACACCAATGGAGCAACCCAAGCAGCTTCTCCAGAACCAGATTCATTTGAAGGTTCAGAACCGTTTTGATTCAAACCTCTATCAATTGTGCGTCTTCTTCCACCATACTGAAAGCTTCCCATCATCCAATCAGGATTCAAAGGATGAATTATGGCTTCCATTCCATCTGCACCAAAAAATTCTACCCAACCGTCTTCGCCTAAAATACTCGTCCCATTGTCTTGGGAGCCGATCATAGAACAGAAGTGATTAGATTGACTAATTCCCAGAGTATAATTTTCGCGGATAGGAGTTCCATTGCTTAGAATCTGCCATGTTGTTCCATTGTCGGAACTTTTAGACAGATAACCATCCGTTGCTAAATACAACACACCATTTACCGATTTCGCAGCGCGCAAATCAGCATGAACGTAGGCACTTGTTTGATTAAAATTCTGACTTAAACTTCCACTGCCATGAGCCGCATTTCCTAAATACCAGAAGCCAGATTGATTAAAATTCAACCCACCATCAATCGTAGTAAAAGGATCAATTGAACCAATTACCATAACGGAAGTATCTGTATCACTCACAACATATGCGCCACTTCCCTCTCCTGGATTAGAAATGAAATTGAAAGTTACTCCTTGATCTAAGGATTTCCAAACTCCATTATTTGACTGAAAAAAGATGCAATCTGCACATGCGGCACTAACCGATAAATTAGCCACAGCATTTGCGTTTGCAGAAATAGGTGGTGTCAAATTCCAAGTCAAACCTGCATCTGTAGAAATATAAACTTGATTTCTGTTGTTATTTGAACTTCGTGAATCATAGGCATAAATAATATTTGGATTAGTCGGATGAAAATGAATTTCAAGCAAATCTGCAGACGCAAGCATATTTGTCCACGTATTTAAATCATCTGTTGAACGATAAATTCCTTTGCTTGTACCCACGAATACCAAATTAGGAATCGTAGGATGGTATTCCAATTCATAAACGCGAAACGAAGAACCCAGGCCTCCAACACCTAAATTCGTGGGATTGAAATTCGTTTGTGTCCAAGTATTTCCAGAATTACTCGAGCGGTAAACTCCGTGGGAATATTGGTTGTTCGCATTTTGCACATTAATCAAAATATTTGTTGTGTTAGTTGGCCGTGCTGTTAAAGCATTCACGCCAGATGCAAAAAGCTGATCGCTTGTTCCTGTCCAAGTAGAACCGCCATTTGTAGAACGATAAAAACCGCCGCTTCGCGAGCCTAAATACAAGCGATTAGCATTTGATGGGTCAATATAAATATCTTCAATTCGACCTAATCCGGCTGAATAATGACCTGTAATACTATCAATTGACGATGGTCCGAGTTCAACCCATTCTCCGCCAAAAAATGACTTCGACAAAGGGTTTTCTTGTAGAAATTTCTTGTATTGATTGGCTGCAAACATAGGGTCCACATCGCTTCTTTCTCCTGAAGGATAAAATTTTGACTCATTTTCCGAACGCCATCTTTGATACGTTTTCCACCCTGAACCTTTTGCGTCTTTATCGTGAGTTTCAAAATATTTTTCAGCAGCTTTACAAACCTCATATACGTTGTAAGAATTGTCGTAGAGCATACTTTTCCACTCTTGCGAAAATGCAAACTGAGACAGAAAGAAAGTAGAAATAAGAAGTGTGAATTTCATAGAATACCGAATTATTTAATGTTGGATTGTTCTTTTCAAGGTGTCAAGATAGCGAGAAGAAATGAAAAAGTTGTTCATAAGAGAGGCGAAAAGTTCATTCCTAAAGTTTAAATATTTTATCTACAAACAGAAAATAATTCCTAATAGGTTTACGTCAATCAAAAGGGGTCACATTAAAAAAACAATCTAACCAATTCAACGAACACAAGTTCGACATAAGACCGAAACGAAAATGACAACTGTATAAACAGATTTCCAGTAGTTTTAGCTACTGGAAATCTATTCATCGGCAAGAACTTTTTACAGGTAAAATCGATGACTTAGTTTTTTTAATAAAACATTCCGACAATATGAAATAACTCCGTTGCACAAAATGGAGGGCTGCTGAGAAGATTATACCATACGACCTTTTACCTTTGATAGGTACTTTACATACTTTTTTAGTACAGTACCTGATAAGGTCATATGGCACTCAAGACGACCCTGAAATCTCATTTCCAGGCATAAAAAAACCCTCACCAAACGGCGAGCGTTTCTGTTTTATAAGGGAGAAAAATTCTTATTTCTTATCAAAAGCGGCCAAACAAAGAGCTTTATCTTCTGCTGAACAACCTTTTTCATCACATATTTTCAGACATTCTTCTTTGGTCATTCCAGCTGTTTTAGCATCCATTGCACACTGCTCACCTTTTGAGCAAGTTGCTTTGTCACCAGCTTTGCAACAGTCTTTCATATCGCCTTGGTGAGCCATAATACTAGCATGTTGAACTTTGTTATTCATGTGATTCTCAATTTGCGCTCCATTGGCTGCATCGCTAGCATTTCCATCTTCATGACCTTGACCCAAGATTGGGGCGATAACTAAACCGATCAAACAAGTCAATTTAATTAAGATGTTCATTGACGGTCCCGAAGTATCCTTAAATGGATCGCCAACTGTATCGCCAGTTACTGCCGCTTTGTGCGCATCAGAACCTTTGTACGTCATTTCACCGTTAATCATCACGCCAGCTTCAAAAGATTTTTTAGCGTTGTCCCATGCGCCACCAGCGTTATTTTGGAAGATTGCCCAAAGAACACCAGAAACAGTAACACCAGCCATATAACCACCAAGCATCTCAGCGATCATCATATTATTTGAACCGTACACCAATTTACCCAACAAAACGATTGCTATTGGGAAACCGATAGTCAAGATACCTGGCAACATCATTTCGCGCAAAGCCGCTTTAGTTGAAATATCTACACATTTCGCATATTCTGGTTTAGCCGTTCCTTCCATAATTCCTGGAATTTCTTTGAACTGACGACGAACTTCGTACACCATGTCCATCGCTGCTTTACCAACTGAATTCATTGCTAATGCAGAGAATACAACTGGAATCATACCACCAACAAATAACATGGCCAAAACTGGCGCTTTAAAGATATTAATTCCGTCGATACCTGTGAACGTAACATAAGCAGCAAACAGTGCTAAAGACGTCAAAGCTGCAGAAGCAATTGCGAAACCTTTACCAGTAGCGGCAGTTGTATTGCCAACTGAATCCAAAATATCTGTTCTTTCACGAACGATAGGCTCTTGCTCACTCATTTCAGCAATACCTCCTGCATTATCAGAAATTGGTCCGAAAGCATCAATTGCTAATTGCATTGCTGTTGTAGCCATCATCGCCGAAGCAGCCAAAGCAACCCCGTAGAATCCTGCTAATGCGTAAGATCCCCAGATTGCACCGGCGAACAACAATACAGTAGGGAAAGTAGAAATCATGCCTGTCGCTAAACCAGCGATTACGTTAGTTCCAGCTCCAGTAGAAGAATTTTGAACGATTTTCATAACTGGTTTTGTACCCAAACCTGTGTAGTATTCAGTTACTGAAGAAATTGCACCACCAACGACTAATCCGATAATTGTAGCGTAAAATACGCGCATTGAAGAGATTTCTTTCACGCCTTCACCGAAGAAATTCATTTTCATTGTTTCTGGCAACATATGATCTACCAAAATGAAACAAGCTACAGCCGTTAAAGCGATAGAAATCCAGTTGCCCATATTAAGCGCTCTTTGTACTTGTTTTTCTTTTGCGTCGTTGCTAGAAATTTTTACCACCAACGTTCCAATAATAGAGAACAAGATTCCAAAACCTGCAATTGACATTGGCAACAAGATTGGTCCTATTCCACCGAAAGCATCGTTAATTGCTCCGCCCATGTCTTTGATCACGTAATTGCCTAGAACCATAGCAGCAAGAACTGTTGCAACATAAGAACCAAATAAATCAGCACCCATACCTGCAACGTCACCAACGTTATCACCTACGTTATCTGCAATAGTTGCTGGGTTACGTGGGTCATCTTCTGGAATTCCAGCTTCTACTTTCCCAACTAAGTCAGCACCAACATCAGCAGCTTTGGTATAAATACCACCACCAACACGTGCAAACAAAGCGATAGACTCTGCTCCAAGAGAGAATCCAGCTAAGGTTTCCAATACAATCGTCATGTCTTCAGTTGAAGTCCATGCACCTTTCATGAATATTTGGAAGAAAATAATAAAGAATGAAGTTAAACCCAAAACGGCCAAACCCGCAACTCCAAGTCCCATAACCGTTCCACCACCAAAAGAAACTTTCAATGCTTGTGGCAAACTTGTTTTTGCTGCTTGCGTGGTTCTCACGTTTGTTTTCGTGGCAATTTTCATTCCCATGTTTCCTGCCAATGCAGAAAATATAGCTCCAAAAATAAATGCTACTACGATTAAAATACTCGTTGTTTCCACAAGCATAGAAACTCCAGCGAGTACAATACTTGCCCCAACAACGAAAAATGCTAATAAACGATACTCTGCCTTCAAAAAAGCCAAGGCTCCTTCGTAGATATAATCTGAAATTTCTTTCATTTTTCCGTCGCCTGCGTCTTGCTTCAATACCCAAGCTCTCTTGTACCACATAAACAACAATCCTATGATTGCCATAACTATCGGTACATAAATCATCAATGAATCCATAAATTTATTCTATTGTTTATAAAAAATTTGTGCGCGCAAAAATAGAAGTATCCATCTATATAAGCAAATTAACTGTCTAATAATTCTGGTTGTACTGATTATTAGATGATAAGGTTACAATTTAATGCGGTTGCCAGTAGTCGATAAATAACTAAAAATGTCAGTCACTAAAAATAAATTTTAACAAAAAACCTCTCTAATGTTTGAATTCCTATATTTGCACTAGCAATATTTCCTATGAAAAACATTTTACTTCTTGGTGCGGGTTTATCTTCTTCCTCTATCATTCGCTATCTACTTGACCATTCAGCAGCGTTGAATCTTGAATTAGTAGTTGTAGATCAAAACGAACAATTAATTCTTTCCAAAACGAAGGGTCATCTTCGATCTAAGGCATTGTCAATAAATGCTTTAGACGAGGCTATTCGCAAACCTCATATTGAGGCGGCAGACTTAGTAATCAGCATGTTGCCAGCACGTTTTCATGCAGAGATTGCGAAAGATTGTATTAAATACAAGAAAAACCTCATCACTCCGTCTTATATATCTGATGAAATCAAAGCAATGGATGCTGAAGCGAAAGCGGCAGGTATTCTTATTATGAATGAAATTGGCGTGGATCCTGGAATTGACCACATGAGTGCCATGGCGGTTATCGATAAAGTAAAAGCAACGGGTGGCAAAATGCACAGTTTTAAATCTTTTTGTGGTGGATTAGTAGCGCCAGAATTTGACAACAATCCTTGGCACTATAAATTTACATGGAACCCAAGAAATGTAGTCCTTGCTGGACAAGGAGGGGCATCTTGTTTTATCGAAGAAAACCAATACAAGTACATTCCTTATCGCCGTTTATTCAAACGTTTGGAATACATCAAAATTGAAGGATATGGCGAATTTGAAGCCTATGCAAACCGGGATTCATTAAAATACAGATCTATTTACGGTTTAGAGGAAATTCCTACAATTTACAGAGGAACATTACGGCGAGCAGGCTATTCGGATGCATGGAGTCAAATGATAGATTTAGGTCTAACGGATGACAATTACACCATGGATCAATCTGAAAATTTAACACCTCGTCAGTTTTTGAACGCCTTTTTACCTTATCATCCAAACCGTTCCGTAGAAGACAAATTGAAAGATTTTCTTGGTGAGGACAAATCAAATATGTTTGAAAAGTTTAAATTTTTGGATTTCTTTACTAGTGCAGCACCAATGGGAATAATAAATGCATCACCCGCTCAATTGTTGCAAGAGGTTCTGGTGCGCAAACTGAGCTTAGCCAAAGGCGATAAAGATATGCTCGTAATGTTCCATGAATTCATTTTCGAATTAAATGGCGAAACGCATAAAATTACTTCTCATATGGTCAATATGGGTGAAGATCAAACTTACACTTCAATGAGCAACACCGTTGGTTTGCCCGTTGCTATATGTGCAAAAATGATTCTCACAGATGTAATAAAAGTAAAAGGTGTTCAAATGCCTATTATGAAGGAAGTTTACGAACCCATTTTAACTGAACTCGCTACTTTAGGTATTTCTTTTATCGAAGTGGAAACAAAAATTTAAGGTTTGTAAGGGCCATCGTAACGCAAACAAGGATGTGCATACGTGTAACAGCGGTTTTTGTATTGGAGAAAAATAATTGTATCAGTCTTTACATAAAAACTAAAGTCCGCACGTTCTTTCCAAGCTTGAAAACATTCTTTGTCTTTGTAACTGAAGTTTTTGTCTTTGTCAGGAGACTCCACTTTAATAAATTCTTCCAAGGATAATTTTTTCGTCGGCAACCATAATTGATATTGACCTGTAGGTAAATTAATAGCGATTTCCCCTGAAACGTCCGTTTTTACTGTTTTCAATTCAGCGCCTCTGCTGCCATCATCATTCTGAGAATAAAGAATTAGCGCATAATCTTTCAGCGGTTCAAGTCGTGGTATTTCTATTTCTTGCGAAGGGGCCGCTCCGCCGCAATAAGGTATGGAATTCACTAAATTAAGCTTAACGGCATTTGCATTTGTGCCCAATTCTTTTTGCGTAGCACATGAAAAAATAAAGGGAATGGCTAAAACCAATGTGCTTACTCTAAAAACCATCAAAATCTCTGTTTTCAACATTATCTTCAATTCTCTTTTTATAAATTTCATTCATGTCCTCTTCTTCTGAATCCGTATTTACATGCGGTAATCGATTGAAAAGTACATCTGTAACTTTTTCACCTTGGTGCATAATCAAACCGATAGTCATGATTAAACTAGTAATGATAATTGGATACAAAAGTAATCCTGCGTCAAATCCAGGAATATTTATTCGTTCATCTTTTAGGATAACAAAGAATAATAAAACCGTTATCAATCCTCTTGGTGCAATGTACAATTCTGGAAAAACGTGCTTTGGGGCGATAAATCGCAAGGCCACAAACCGAATTCCATATAATATTAAAACAATAACTGCGCCATTAATAGCAACACGCCAATCGTACAAGGATGAAAGAGTGATACTAATTCCAAATAGAACGAAGAAAAAGGTGCGAATCAAAAACGCCGACTCCAAGGTCAAGTTGTGAAAATCGTGAAGAATTGGTTTAACGGCCTGCTTATCGAAATACTTGGTAAGCCGACCACCAAAGAAAATGTCTGTGTTATTCAGCACTACTCCGAAAGCTAGAATCGTTAATAATGAAGAAAGGTGGAAGTATTTTCCTAGTGCAAACATCAACATCAACACCGCAATAATCAAAAACAGTTTGACCTGCATTTTGAGGTGCTGAAAAATATAAACCAATCCATAAGCCACAATAATAGACATTAGAATAGTAACGCCTAAGTTGGAAACGATTCCTCCAAAGGAAGTGCCGCCAACTGTTCCTTCTTCTCCAAGCATAAAGTAAAAGACCATGATACCGAGAATATCCGAAAATGTACTGTCGTATACCATGAATTCCTTTTTTTCGCCGCGCAAACCGCCAACACTTGGAATAATAATCGCACTTGACATAATACTAAGAGGCACAGCATAAATGAGACATGTGTAGTAGTCTGCTCCTGGAAATATATAATAGAATAATGCGCCAATTAAAACGATTGAACCGGCCAAAGAAACGGACGATACTGCCAAAGAACGTAAAAGAAGACCCGCTTTTTTACGCTCGAGCTTCAAGTCCAAGGCGGCTTCTAACACGATCATTACAAGTCCAATATTTCCGAGGATTTCTAATAACGAATCGATTCCCAAATCTTTGTCCCGCAATTCCGTCATGTTCATGACCAACTTGATACAAATACCGAGAACAATCAGCATTAATACACTCGGTATATTGGTTTTTTTAGAAATAATATTGAAAAAGAAACTCAAAACAATTACGCTTGAAAGCGCTATAATAAGAAGGTATGCATTCATTGTTGACGATTAAACTGTACGAAAATCAAATATAATCAAAGTTTTCACTCTTCATTGAAGATAGTTGCTGCACAAGTGACACAATTCCAATTCAAAGCACTATAAATTCGCATAACTGCTGGAATAATTTTAACTTTGTGGGATTAATCATAATAGAAATTTAACAAAATGTCAGATACAGCAACAAGCGCGATAAACATAGCAAGCGTTCTAAAAACATTAGGTGTTGAAGCGTTAAACAACGGTGCTTCTACCGGGAATCAATGGATAGAAACGAAGGGTGAAACCATCACGTCATTCTCTCCAGTTGATGGAAAGGCGATTGCTGCAGTTCGCAGCGCGCAATTAGGCGACTATGAAACGGTTGTTCAAAAAGCACAAGAGGCATTTGTTACTTGGAGAACAAAACCAGCTCCACACAGAGGAGAAGTAGTTCGTCAATTAGCTGAAAAATTACGTTTGTACAAAAATGAACTAGGTCAATTGGTTTCTTACGAAATGGGGAAATCATTGCAAGAAGGTTTAGGTGAAGTGCAAGAAATGATTGATATCTGTGATTTCGCAGTTGGTCTTTCTCGTCAATTGTATGGTTTGACTATGCACTCTGAACGTCCAGACCACAGAATGTACGAGCAATATCACCCATTGGGAATTGTCGGAATCATTTCTGCATTCAATTTCCCAGTTGCGGTTTGGAATTGGAATACAGCTTTGGCTTGGGTTTGTGGAGACGTTTGTATCTGGAAACCATCAGAAAAAGCACCTTTAACAGCAATTGCTTGTCAAAAAATAACACAAGAAGTATTCGCAGCTAATGGAGTGCCAGAGGGAGTTTCTGGATTGGTAATCGGTGGCGCAGAATTGGGAAAAACTATGGCTGAAGATACGCGTGTTCCTTTGATTTCTGCAACAGGATCTACTCGAATGGGTAAATCGGTTGGAGCAGCAGTTGGAGCTCGTTTAGGAAAATCTTTACTGGAATTAGGTGGAAACAATGCCATCATCATTACACCAACAGCAGATTTGCCAATGGTTATTCCGGGAGCTGTATTTGGAGCTGTTGGAACAGGTGGACAACGTTGTACTTCTACTCGTCGATTAATTATTCACGATTCTATTTACGATCAAGTAAAAGAATCTTTAGTGAAAGCATACGGACAATTGAAAATTGGTAATCCTTTGGATCAAAATAATCACGTTGGACCCGTTATCGATAAAGATGCAGTAAACACGTACTTGAAAGCTTTGGAAGATGTACAAGTTGAAGGTGGAAAAATATTGGTTCCAGGTGGAATTTTAGAGGGACCAGGTTACGAAAGTGGATGCTACGTAAAACCAGCAATTGTTGAAGCAGATAACAGTTTCAAAATGGTTCAACACGAAACTTTTGCGCCAATATTATACATCATGAAATATTCTGGAGATGTGCGCAACGCAATTGAGGTTCAAAATAACGTTCCTCAGGGACTTTCTTCTGCTATCATGACCAACAACATAAAAGAGTCGGAGTTATTCTTATCCGTAGCTGGCTCTGATTGTGGAATTGCCAACGTAAATATCGGAACTTCTGGTGCTGAAATCGGTGGTGCTTTCGGAGGTGAAAAAGAAACAGGTGGTGGACGCGAGTCTGGATCTGATGCTTGGAAAGTTTACATGAGAAGACAGACAAATACGATCAATTACGGAGACAGCTTGCCCTTAGCGCAAGGAATTAAGTTTACTATTTAATATAGTTGTAATCTACACAGAACTGTTCTGCAAATCAAATTGCAAGTTTTGAGCGCTCAGGCCATAATTAATAGATTTGAAAAGATAAAATTAAGAGATTCTCATTTTTGGGAGTCTCTTAATTTTATAGAACAACTTGTTACTTGCAAGTAGACGGTAGCACTAAAATTTAAATGTAAATCCACCCATAACTTGGAATCCTTGAACCGGGTAATTACTCCAACGCAAATAACGTTGACCGGCGAAATTATTCATTTGAAAGAAGGCGGAAATTCGGCTATTGTACAAATATTCTAAGCTCAAATTTGCATCTCCAACAAAACCGAGGCTTTTAAAATATTGCTTATTTTCTTCTAAAACATCTGTTCCTGGTCCGAATACCAGCGCTTTTCTTCCTCCTAATAAAGTCAAATCAACTTGGGCAACTAGTTTTTCATACAAATTGTATTTCCCACGAATGGTGAATTCCAAAGTTGGCAAATTCCAAGCGTAACTATTGTTGAGCAGCGTGTATGAATGATATTTACCAATTAAGTCAATTTTAATTTTCTCTTTCAACTGGAAATAAATCGAACCTTCAATTGTTGCTTGATTCATGGTATCATAAATCATCTTGAATTGATTTCCTCTTGGATGCAACGTGTCCGTAATAAATAACGCCTTGTTTTTAATGTGCATAAAGCTAGCACCAATTTTAAAGCCTATTCTTCGAGAAATTGTTCCTTTTATACCTCCGTAAAAATCGATTGCTTTGTGTTCATTTTTGATTTCTATATTTGGTAAAATGAACTCATTTGTCCGACTCAAGTTTTTGAACGTTTGTTGGGTCAATCCTCCCTTAACCCCGATATAAGGAATGAAAATATCATTGAATAATGAATATTTCACATCGGCAATTGGATAAATGTAAGCTTTAGTATTCGTTCCACCATCGACCGTAAAATCCAATCCCACTGTTGCTTTTAAGCGGTTATTATATGCGAAAGTAGTTATGTGCGGTTTCAAACTAAAAACGGTGTTACTGCGGTACAAACCTGAATCAACTGGCGAAATATATTTCCCAACTTCTCCATATTTGTATTGATTGTGTTTTAAAGCAACATCGGCGGCAAAAACCTCTTTACCCATTTTGTACCATGCGCCACCTTCTAAGGCAAAATAATTTTCCTTAGCTTTCCAATTTGCCAAACTATCGATACTAGGTGATTTCGAATTATAATTGTTGTAGACAATTCCAACTTTGTAATTCAAGTTTGCACTGTCCCTTTTGTGAGAAAGAAATTGTGTTGAAAAACCAACATCAGTATAGCGTTGACGAATACTATCTTTTTGTATAGAGTCGTTTTTAAATCCATAATAATGAAGACCTTGAGAACCCAGATGGAAAGAACCATTCAAGGTGTAATTATTCTCTAAAATAGATCCGAAAATTTCACCGTTTGTCCTGTCAAATTGAGCTGGAGCGTAATTTTTTATATTTCCAAAAGAGCTCAAATGTTTCATATTTACGCCATAATGGTAGCGGCGCGATCGAGTGTTATTAAAATATATTTCTCCCAAAGGCATGAACTCCGTTCCTACGCCAACTTTCACGAAAGTGCGATACAACTCCGGTAATTTGTCGACAATCTTCACAGATGCGGGATCAATCTTTTGCAATTCAATACTCGTTGGTTGCATTAAACTCAAGCGCGGATAATCAATAACAGGAGTTGGCAATATCGTATCTATAATTACAGGAGCTACTGCAATTCGAGCCGCTTTTTCTACCTCACGATTGCCTTTTACAATAATTGTAACATCACCCTGGGCAAAAATGCCAAAGGAAAATAGGATCGCAAAAAACGCCAAGTAATATTTCTGTTTAGTTGCCATTCAATTCAATTATTGGTTTGTTATTCGGGTCAATATTTTTATCTGGGTTTTTCAAAATCATCAATTCTGCCCACAAAATATCGGCATCGTCTAAAATCCCATCGCTCGAAACGGGATAATTATCCATTACCGATTTCAATGTTTGTTCTGCTTGCACCAAATCTGGTTTTATCATTAAAATACGCGTCTCAAGTAACAAAGCTTTTGCCACCCAATAGTTGTAATTCGGTTTCATCTTCTGAATTGCTCTAACCTCTTTGTCCGCTTTTTCGTACTCGTTTTGTTTGTAATACAATTCAGCAATAGTGTATTTGGCTTCAGCGCCCATTATGGTTGTCGTATTCTTCGAAATCCAGATTAACGGATCCAGTGCTCCGCCAAAATCTTCCAAGCGATACAAGGACATTCCTCTAGCATATTCGCCCTCTAGACGAATTGTGTTGTTGAGCTGAGCACTTTTCAGAATTTTGTCGGCGTAAGTTGCAGCATCCAACCAACTTTCAATTAAGAACGAAGAACGCATGATGCCCAATCGAGCATTATAAATTACATCTGGCTGAGAAGAAACTTCTTCAAGCTTTCGATAATAAGACAAAGCTTCGCTATATTTCCCTCCATTGTACAAGTACTTGGAAACTTTCAACGCAACGAATTCTGTAAATCCGTTGTTTGGTCCTTCCAAGGCTTCTTGATAAATTCGTATTGCTTGTGGCTCATCTCCTGTGCGCTCATAACAATTGCCCAAATATATTTTCATTTCAGCGTTGTATTTTCCAGTAGGATAACGGTCCAAGTATTTTTGAATTTGTGGAATTGCTAGGGCAAAGCTACTATCTCTATACAATTCATAAGCCGGTGTGTAAAATAATTCTTCTTGATCATCAGAACCCAAATTCGCACAAGAATATTGGTCGATAATGGCTTGAAGTTTCTCTGGTTGCTTTAATGCGCGATACACATCGAGTAAACCTTTGCCTCCTGCTTCGCAAATCATACGATCATTACTGAATAAACGCAGCACTTTTTTATACTCTAATTCTGCCCTCGCGTATTCTTGTTTTTTAAAATAAATGTCGGCTATTTCTACCATGGCATCTTTAACAATTAATGCATTTGGATAGTCCGTAATTATTTGTTCATAATATTTTAGAGATTGATTGTATTGTGCTTGTCCTTTGTGTGTTGCAGCAATTTCTTGTATAGAAATTTGAACGTATTTAGACCGCGGATAATTGTTGACGATATCTAACAAAACACTGATTTTATCATCGCCTTTATCCATATAACCATATGTCTTACCCATGTAGAATAAACCTTGGTCTTCGTAACCTGATTTTAACGCAACCGCACTTTTATAAGCTTGAACTGCAGATTCATTTTGACGCGTGGAGTAATAACCATCACCAATTCTCATGAACGCATCGGCTAGTTTCGTTTTGTTCATTAGCGAAGATTGCTGCGTGAACAATTTAAAAGATTCAATTGCCTCCATTGTATCGCGAAGCATCAAGTTTGCATAACCAATGTTATAATAGGCGTCAACTTTCAGTTTCGTGTCCGCTATTCCTGAAGAGATCAAAAATGCTCGATATTGTTGTATTGCCGCACGATACATTTTCTTCTGGTAACTCGCATCACCCGACCAAAATTTAGCTTTGCCGCTCAGAGTTGGATCGATTGGATATTTATCAACCAAACCAAACAGACGGATTGCCTCATCATAGTCCGCTTTCTGGTACTGTTCCACGCCAGCGTTAAAACAAATTAATTGATAAACCGATTTTAAGCGAATGTCCTTGTTGGGAATTTTGTCCAAAGAAGTGAGCGCCTTTCCGTAATTATTAGTCGTGGTATAACAATTAACCAAATACTGATAAATCTCATTTTTTCGCAAAGAATTGGGGTACTCTTTAAGGTAACGTTCCATAGCTACAACTGCCTCATCGTAGGGATTTAAATCCAACTTATAAGATAAAACGGCAAATTGATACAATGCATCTTCCTGCACATCCGATTTAAAACTCATCGTAGCTGCCAGTTCAAAAGCATTTCTTGCCGGAACGGGCTTATTGAGTAATAAATAACATTCACCTATTTGGTACGATGCAATTTGCGCTAGCGTGTCTTGAACTCTAATTGTCTTATCAAAAAAGCGAATTGCATTTTCATAAGCCTTACTTTGATAATAGCAATATGCCAATTCATAATCTTCGGAACGAGTTGTTTGTGTTTTGGCATTGTAGTTTTCTAGGTAGGGAACTGCTTCGTCATATTTTCCAATACGGAAGAAAGCGTCTCCAATTAGCAGGTTTATGTCTTTTTCATTTGCGAGATTAATGGAGTCCGACAAAACAGGGGCGAGTTCTGTAACTTCATTGTAACGTCCTTGTAAATAATAAATTTGCGCAATATAATAAGGTGCAATAGAAGAAAACTTCGGGTTTGTTTTGAGTGTGTCAAATCCGTCTAAAGCCGTCTGATAAGATCCGAATAAATAAGCAATGTGGGAATAATAGTAGAGGGACGGAGGGCCATATTGCGATGGACTGTCTTTAACTTCGTGAAATGTGCTTCTGGCTTGAACCATTTTATTCTGCTCAAAATAGGCATAGCCCATTTTAAAATAGAATTCTTCCTTATCATCTATTTCAACGTCTACAGCCGGTAGTTTTTCAAACCAATAAATAACCTCGTCATATTTTTTCTTTTGATAGAAATATTTTCCTAATCGAAAGAAAATTAAGTTTTTATAAATACTTTCAGGGTAATTTTTATTGAAATCCTCCAATAATTTCACTCCATCGTTTTGCTGTAAATCAAGCGCAGAAAGGCCTTCATAGTAAAGCGCTTTTACATAAAGTGGATCGTTTTTCTGCTGAAAACCAACTGTAAAATCATGAAATTCTTTTCGTGCCGCTCCATATTGCTCTTTCAGAAACAGTTCTTCCGCACGATAAAAAGGCGCATAAACACTATTGTACTTATCAGAAGTTTGCCCCCAGAGGGAACTACATGAAAAAAGAAGGTATACTAAAAGTATTTTGCACATTTCACCCATATTTTAAACAAATAAAGGTAAGCCTATCCCCCGCAATTGTACTTGCACTCTTCAAAAGTTTTAAACGCAATACTGTTGAGATTATTTCAATCAACCTGTATTTTAACACATTCAAAATCCGCAACTTTACACTTATGGAGACGGTTGAACCAAAGGTAATAAAGATACATAATGGTAAAATTTACCAACAAGCTGAATTGGTGTTGGAAAATATTGACTTTGAATTAGGCGACAAAGAATTTGTTTACTTAATTGGTAAGACAGGAACAGGGAAAAGTAGTCTTTTAAAAACACTTTACGGCGAACTTAGTTTATCGGAAGGCGAAGGAACCGTAGCCGGTTTTAATCTCCGAAAACTAAAGCGTCATGACGTTCCAATGCTGCGCCGCCAGTTGGGTATCGTTTTCCAAGATTTTCAATTATTAACAGATAGAACGGTTAAAGCGAATTTATTTTTTGTAATGAAAGCCACAGGCTGGGTTGACAAAAAAGAAATGGAGAAGAGAGCGTTGGATGTACTCAAGTTAGTTGGACTAGAAAATAAAATTAATGCAAAATCATTTGCTTTATCGGGAGGCGAACAGCAGAGAGTTTCGATTGCGCGTGCACTCTTGAACAAGCCAAAACTAATTTTGGCAGATGAACCAACTGGTAATTTAGATGTAGAAACGTCTGAAGAAATCATGCTTTTGCTTCGTGCCGTTGCCAATGAGGAAAACTCAGCTGTAATAATGGCAACACACGACATGACTATGGTAGAAAAATTCCCGGGACGTGTTATTCGAGTTAGGGACGGCGGCATTCAAGAACTTCAATCCATCAATAGATTCGATCCATTTACTCCTTTTTCAACACATTAATCCGCGCAAGATTTTTCCCATTCCCGCATTTGGCTGCCACTTGTATTACCAAAAGAAGCACAAAATTTGTTTTTCTCTTGACGGATTTTGAGCATTTCTTCTTTTTTAGCATTCGACAAATCACCACTCAAGACTTCATTGGTAACTTTGTTTAATTGCTCGCCTTTTTCCAAGCATTCACAAAAACCTTCTGGAGCAGAACTACAACTCGCTAATATCAAAGCAGAAAATAGAATTTTTCTCATTTGGCAAATATACGGATTAGCGGTTTACTTTGATCTTGCGGCCCATAGCATATTCCTAAAAAGAATTCGAGAACTTATTTTTGGAGTATCGGTTTCCTTAAATACTTTCGAAGGCCTTCAATTCATAATTTCATCCCAATAAATCGCTGAACCACAAAAGACAACTGATGTGTTTCCCTTTTTGAATCAGGCTGTTTTTTAGAAGCACACCACCATTTTTCTCCAAAAAGTGGTCTGAATTAAAAAAGGATTTTAATCGCTTGAATCAGAAAAAACAATAACTTCGATTCACAAAAACAACGCAAATAAATGAAAACATTCTCTGCGCTAAGCGCAAGCTTAATGATGGGTGGCCTTTTCGGCCAGACGTTTAATGGCGGTGGCGGACCCATCTTAGATTATCAAACAATCGATGTGCCAATTACGGTTACTTTATCACAAACCCAAATCAATACAACTACTTTTGGGCTTGAAACCGTTTGTCTCAATCTAAATCATACCTACTTGGCAGATTTAACCATAGAGTTGGTTGCTCCAAATGGAACTGTTCGAAAATTGGCAGACGGAATTGGCGGTGGGGATGATAATATGGTGAATACTTGCTTTAACGCCTCAGCATCTCAAGGAATTGCTTCAGGAACTGCTCCTTTTACAGGAACATTCACTCCAATGCAGCAGATGGGTGGCGTTAATAATGGTCAAAATCCGAATGGAATTTGGAAATTACGTGTTCGCGACAACTACGGACAAGACGAAGGAGCGGTGCTCAATTGGTCAATTACATTTGGCTCTTCACCAGCCAATTATTTTCAATTTAGTGCATCCGACCTGCCGATTGTTGTAATCAATACCAATGGTAATACAATTGACAATAACGTAAAAGTACTAGCGGATATGGGAATAGTTTACAACGGTCCCGGAAGTCGCAATCATTTAACCGATCCTTTCAACGAGTACAATGGCAAAATCGGCATCGAATACCGCGGGAATTACTCGCTTTCCTTGCCTCAAAAACCGTATTCACTCGAATTAATAGATAGTTTCGGGGCTTCAATTGATTCTTCCATCTTGGGGATGCCAGCAGAAAGCGATTGGTTATTATTGGCTAATTACAACGACAAATCATTTGCTAGGAACGCTTTGCCCAACGAAACATTTGCGAGTATGGGAAATTATGGCGTGCGTTCTCGTCACGTTGATGTAATCTTAAACGGAGAATATCAAGGAATCTATCTTTTCTCAGAGAAAATCAAACGTGATTCAAGTCGTGTTGCAATTTCAAAGCTGGATTCAACAGAGATTTTTGGTCAAGATGTTACAGGTGGTTATATTATCAAAGTGGATTATTGGGACAATAATGATTCTTGGAAATCGAATTATTCGCCCATAGGTTTTCCCGGTTTAGACATACATTTCGTTTACTACTATCCAAAACCATCAAATATCGTCTTAGAGCAGCGGACCTACATTCAAAATTTTATGGCTGAATTTGAAAACGCTCTGTATGCCACTAATTTTGACGATCCAAGTTTTGGTTACCGTCGTTACATCAATGTCCCAACTTTTATAGATTACTTAATCATCAATGAACTCGCAAGAAATATTGACGGGTATAAAAAAAGTCGATTTTTGTACAAAGACAAAGATCATGCCGATGGAACTTACCGAAAATTAAAAGCGGGTCCTGTTTGGGATTTCGACTGGGCACTGAAAGACATTTGGAGTGGCTCTGAAAATGGCTCAGGCTTTATGTACCCCGAAGTCGATCAGGATGTAAACGCGCCTGGTTGGTATATTCGTTTGTTGCAGGATACCTTGTTTGCAAACGCCGTTCGCTGTCGATATGATGATTTGCGACGCAATATCCTCAGCGAAACCTTCCTGTTTAATAAAATTGATTCAATAGCAGCAGTGGTTAATGAAAGTCAAAGTTGGCATTATCAAACTTGGGGGCACATGGGGGCCGCCACAGGAACAGGTGAAGTACAAGTGCCTTCACAAACCTATGCTGAAGAAGTTCAGCGTCTAAAAGATTGGTTAACGCGTCGAGTAACCTGGCTAGACCTTAACATGCCGGGCACCTTGAACGGATGCAGTTTCGCTGGTTTAGAAGAGATTTCGTCGGTTTCCTTCGAAGTATATCCAAATCCATTTGTTTCAACTTTGTACTTGTCTTTTGAAAACAAAGCGCTCAACAAAGGTCAAATTCTCTTGCGGGATGCCGCTGGAAGAATAATTTATCAATATACTATGGATTCTCCACAAATGCAGGAGACCTTGGAGCTTAAAGGATTCTCCGAATTACAAGCTGGAATATATTTTTTGGAAGTACAATTAGGAATACGAAAATCTGTTAAAAAAGTAGTGAAATAGGATTTATGATAGGTCTAATTTTTATTGGCAAATTGAAAATGAACTAATTTTACAAAAAAGAACTTCAACATGTCAAAACTACCCAATGTAGGAACCACCATATTTACCGTTATGTCTAAAATGGCGAGTGACTATTCGGCGATTAATCTAGCGCAAGGTTTTCCTAATTTTCCTATCGACGAGCGGTTAAATGATTTTTTGCGAATCGAAACTTCTAGCCTTTTACATCAGTACGCACCTATGCCCGGAAATACAAATTTAAGAACGGCAATTGCAGAAATGAATAAAGCAAGGTACAGGAAAAGCTACAACATCGATTCTGAAATTTTAGTTACGGTGGGAGCCACGCAAGCAATCTTCACCGCCATTCAAGCATTGGTTGAAAATGGTGACGAAGTTGTGCAACTCGATCCATCTTATGATTGCTACGAACCCGCCGTAATTTTAGCGAGCGGGACTCCTGTTCGCGTCAATTTGTCCATTGATTTTCGTCCCGACTGGGAAAAGATAAATGATGCTGTAAATTCTAAAACCAAAATGTTTATCATCAACAATCCACATAATCCAGCTGGGACTTTGTGGTGTGAAAATGATTTTATTGAATTGCTTTACCTTTGTGAGAAATATCCCCATCTGTTGATCCTTTCGGATGAAGTTTATGAATACATCGCATTTGAAAAAAACTTTATTTCAATAAAACAATTCGATGTTTTAAAGGACAGAGTGATTTGTGTTTCTTCATTTGGTAAAATATTTGGCGTTACCGGTTGGAAAACGGGTTACCTCATCGCACCAGAAAAATTAATGATTGAAATTAAAAAAGTACACCAATTCTTGGTGTTTTGTGTCAACAATGGAACACAAGAGGCACTTGCAAAATATGCACAAATAGCCGATTTTGATGCTATAGGAAGAATGTATCAGGCCAAAAGGGATTTGTTCCAAAATGCAATGAAGGAAAGTCGGTTTCAATTTTTACCTTGCGAAGGTTCCTTCTTTCAGATGGCCGATTACAGCGAAATTAGCAAAGAGAAAGATACAGAATTCGTTCAGCGCCTAGTGAAAGAAAACGGCGTTGCATTGATTCCCGTTTCTGCATTTTACGCATCGGCACCTGAGCAACAAATTGTCCGTTTTTGTTTTGCAAAGGACGACAATACTTTACTTAAATCCGCAGAAATATTATGCAAGATCTAAACGTTACACTCGTACAAATTGACCAAGTTTGGGAAGACAAAGCGGCGAATTTTGCTTTGTATGAAAAAGAATTTCTAAAAATCACCAAGACCGATTTAATTCTTTTGCCCGAAATGTTTCAAACCGCTTTTACCATGAATACCAAATTAGCTGAAACGCAAGAAACGAGCAAAAGCATAGCGTGGTTGAAGACAAAATCGAAGGAATTAAACACAGCTATTTTCACTTCACTTATTATCGAAGACAGTGGTAGAGTTTTTAATCGCGGTGTTTTTGTAAAACCGAATGGAGAAATTACATGTTACGATAAAATGAAAAGTTTTGGCTTAGCCGAAGAAGATCTATACTTCCATGCTGGAGATAAGCGAGTTATTGTGGCTTATTTAGGCTGGAACATCCAATTGCAAATATGTTATGATTTGCGTTTCCCAGAAATTTTACGAAACGATTGGGATTCCACCAACCAAAAAGCGGCCTATGACGTTTTACTGTTTGTCGCCAATTGGCCTGCGAAAAGAAAAGAACATTGGAAAACCTTGATTCGAGCCAGAGCAATAGAAAACCAATGTTACGTAGTTGCCGTGAACCGAATTGGAAACGACAAAATGGATTTGAGCTATGATGGAGATTCTGCGGTAATTGATGCAAGCGGAGATTCACTGTTAGACATGTATAAAAATGATGCACTTAACAACGCTAAACTATCTATGAACCAACTGCTTGAAAACAGAGCGCGATTGCCTTTTTTAAAAGATCAATTGCCAAAATAATTTAAAAAAGTACAATTTCACTATTAACTTTAATATATTTACAATCTAAAATTCAAACAATATTATGAAAAAAATCTATTTCCTAACAACAATATTGGCTTTGGGGTCAACAGCGTTTGGACAGAAAAAACAAATTGCACCTTTAGTCAATGCGGCTGAAAGTCCTTCGGCTTTAACAGATAAAATTTCCAATATTCAACAATACAATTTTGGAAAAGCTCCTGGTGATGTGATTTTCTCAGAGAGCTTCAACGGAAGTATGGGTGGTTTTACAGTAGCAACTGGAACTATGGATACAATTTGGAAATTTGACACAGATGGTCCTGACGGCCAGTATTCGAGCACAACAAATAATGATATCATTACATCTACTACTGCTGGAAATGGATTTTTGATTTTTGATGCCGATTTTTCTAATCCTGGCGCATCATCTGGCTTTATAGCTAGAATTGGCAATTTAACTTCCCCTGCGGTTAACATGACTGGTAAAAATAACGCCGTTATAACATTTGAAAGTCGCTACAGAACCTGTTGTGCAAATGCTTTCTTCTTGAAATTACAAGTTAGTACGGATGACTTTGCCACAAGCCAAACATATAATGTTCACTTGGCTGATAATGGAGTCAACTTTTTATCCCCTACCCACCTTAAAAAAGTAAACGTTTCTGACTTCTTGTCCACAGCGACAAACAAAAGCAACTTCAAATTCCGTTTCTTATTTGATGGAGCAGAAGGCGGAAGTACAACACACTATTTCTGGCAAGTAGATGATGTGAAAGTTTATGATAACTGGACAGACGATAACACAATTATCAAAAAGTTCATGCAGGCTGGTACATTCGGAATTCCATATTACAACATGACAGTGAATCAAATTTCGCCGATTGTTTTTGGAGCTAGTGTCCAAAATGACGGGATTTCCACTGCTGCAGGTACAATATTAACAACATCAATTACAAATGGAGCTACTGCTTCAACAGTGTCTACACCGATTTCTTTACCAGCGAGTACATTGGACACATTGCTCACTGCGGCTTGGACACCAACTGCAACTTCCCCTGTTGTTTATAACTTCATGCACACCATTACAGCAACTGCTACGGACCAAAATCCTGGTGATAATGTGTTGGCTGACAGTATGAACATTACAAACTCTGTTTACTCTGTCGACAACGGAACATTGGGTTCTTCGTTTACAAACATTTCTGGTCAAGTTGGAAATCCAATTGCATGCGGAAACATAATGGAAATAATCAACGATGATTGGATTACAGGAGTAAGTATTTCTTTAAACAGTACGGCGGCAAACGTAGGTCAAATAATTAAAGGTGAAATCTGGAAGTTTGATGCAAACTCAGCTGATTACTTCTATTTTGCTGAAACCGAAGAAGTAACTATTACAGCTGGTAATAACAATACAACACTCACAATAAACATGTTGGGGGGTCCGTTGCAAATTTTTGCAAATGATGATTTACTAGTAATGCAATCTAATCCAGGAAGTTTCAATGGAACGACACCAGTAAATGTATCAGTTAGATCATCTCAATCTGTTGAATCAGGAATTGTACAAGGAGTCTCTGCTGGAGCAACTTTCTCTTTGGCAAGCCCAAGAGCTTTGCGTGTTCGTTTGAACTTGAATCCATCTTTATCTGTGGATGAAAAATCAGAAGCGATTTCAATTTCAAACTTGTCTCCAAACCCGACAAACGAAACAGCTACTTTGAATTTCACAACTCGTATCGAACAAAATGTTTCAATTCAAGTTGTTGATTTGACAGGCAAAGTAATGTTAACAAAAGCAATGGGTAGCCTTATTGCTGGTGGTCACACAGTACAAATTGATTCTAAAGATTATAACGCTGGTATATACTTTGTAAATGTAGTATCGAACGATGGAGTTGCAACTAAAAAAATGATCAAGAAATAAAATTCTTTTTCAGAATGAATTGAAAAGGTCGGCTCAGTGAGCCGGCCTTTTTTTATGGTGTTAGTTTGGCTAAAGCCAATTATAATTTATCTTTTTTATTTGGAATGGGTTTCAACACATTCCAATTGAGAGTTTGATAAAATCATTCAGATGAAATTGTCAGTTCTAAAGGGTTAGTATGCTATCATTTGGAGAGGGTTTTAACCCTCTTCTGAAATGATACAAACCCAATTCATGGCTTTAGCCAAAATAGCAGGAGTTCATTCACAAAACAATTTAATTGGAATGGGTTTTAACCCATTCCAATTGATTAATGGATGTATTAGAAATTTCATTTCATGGGATGTTTTGATGCCCTTTCCAATTGATGAGACAATTCAACAATATTTATTCCATGGAAAGGTTTGGATTCCGATTTCAATTCATTAAATTTAATTGAACCTATACCAAATAATCTCTACTATGCCATTTATAAAAGTTTATATCCATTTTGTTTGGAGTACCAAAAACAGATATCCATTTTTAAATTCGAAAGAAATTAGAGCCGCCGTTTGGCAACATATAAAAGAAAATGCGCAGACAAAAGGCATTTTTGTAAATTTTGTAAATGGATATTCTGACCATTGCCATTGTTTGGTTTCTATGAATATGGACCAAACCATCCAAAAAACCATGCAACTCATAAAGGGAGAATCTTCCTTTTGGATAAATAAAACCAATTTAATCAAAGAAAAATTTGAATGGCAACATGAATATTTTGCTGTTTCTGTTTCTGAATCCATGATAGAAACCGTCAGAAACTACATCCGAAAACAAGAAGCCCATCATGGAAAAAAATCATTCTCAGAGGAATACGATGAATTTATTGAAAAAAATGGATTTGAAAAATTTGATGATGAAGCTGGTTAGTTTGGCTAAAGTCAATTGTATTCTCTCTTATCAATTGGAATGGATTAAAACCCATTCCAATTGATTTTTTGATATAATTATTCAGAAGAAATTGTCAGTTCTAAAGGGTTAGTATGCTATCATTTGGAGAGGGCTTCAACCCTCTTCTGAAATGATACAAACACAAATAATTCGGCTTTAGTCAAAATAGCAGGAGCGCATTCCCAAAACAATTTAATTAGTATGGGTTGAAACCCTTCCCAATTGATTTTTTGATATAATTATTCAGAAGAAATTGTCAATTCTTAATGGATCATATACAATCATTTGAAGAGGGTTTCAACCCTCTTTCAAAATGATACAAACACAAATAATTCGGCTTTAGCCAAAATAGCAGGAGCGCATTCCCAAAACAATTTAATTGGAATGGGTTAAAACCCATTCCAATTGATTAATGGATGTATTAGAAATTTCATTTCATGGGGTGTTTTGATGCCCTTTCCAATTGATGAGACAATTCAACAATATTTATTCCCTGGAAAGGTTTGGATTCCGATTTCAATTCATTAAATTTAGTTGAACCTATACCAAATAATCTCTACTATGCCATTTATAAAAGTTTATGTCCATTTTGTTTGGAGTACCAAAAACAGATATCCATTTTTAAATTCGAAAGAAATTAGAGCCGCCGTTTGGCAACATATAAAAGAAAATGCGCAGACAAAAGGCATTTTTGTAAATTTTGTAAATGGATATTCTGACCATTGCCATTGTTTGGTTTCTATGAATATGGACCAAACCATCCAAAAAACCATGCAACTCATAAAGGGAGAATCTTCCTTTTGGATAAATAAAACCAATTTAATCAAAGAAAAATTTGAATGGCAACATGAATATTTTGCTGTTTCTGTTTCTGAATCCATGATAGAAACCGTCAGAAACTACATCCGAAAACAAGAAGCCCATCATGGAAAAAAATCATTCTCAGAGGAATACGATGAATTTATTGAAAAAAATGGATTTGAAAAATTTGATGATGAAGCTGGTTAGTTTGGCTAAAGTCAATTGTATTCTCTCTTATCAATTGGAATGGATTAAAACCCATTCCAATTGATTTTTTGATATAATTATTCAGAAGAAATTGTCAGTTCTAAAGGGTTAGTATGCTATCATTTGGAGAGGGCTTCAACCCTCTTCTGAAATGATACAAACACAAATAATTCGGCTTTAGTCAAAATAGCAGGAGCGCATTCCCAAAACAATTTAATTAGTATGGGTTGAAACCCTTCCCAATTGATTTTTTGATATAATTATTCAGAAGAAATTGTCAATTCTTAATGGATCATATACAATCATTTGAAGAGGGTTTCAACCCTCTTTCAAAATGATACAAACACAAATAATTCGGCTTTAGCCAAAATAGCAGGAGCGCATTCCCAAAACAATTTAATTGGAATGGGTTAAAACCCATTCCAATTGATTAATGGATGTATTAGAAATTTCATTTCATGGGGTGTTTTGATGCCCTTTCCAATTGATGAGACAATTCAACAATATTTATTCCCTGGAAAGGTTTGGATTCCGATTTCAATTCATTAAATTTAGTTGAACCTATACCAAATAATCTCTACTATGCCATTTATAAAAGTTTATGTCCATTTTGTTTGGAGTACCAAAAACAGATATCCATTTTTAAATTCGAAAGAAATTAGAGCCGCCGTTTGGCAACATATAAAAGAAAATGCGCAGACAAAAGGTATTTTTGTAGATTTTGTAAATGGATATTCTGACCATTGCCATTGTTTGGTTTCTATGAATATGGACCAAACCATCCAAAAAACCATGCAACTCATAAAGGGAGAATCTTCCTTTTGGATAAATAAAACCAATTTAACTAACTACATGACAAAAAATCAAAAGCGTTTACATTTGATTGATTTTGAGGGTTTAACAAGATGTTTGCGATATAATCCAAACCATATTTGAATAAGCTTTTCGCTCTATAGCCATGTTTTTTAATT